>Ga0209157_1000190_pt1 | contig 54250 bp, 50 predicted proteins | sample GraSoiAngelo_135_FD_185892 | JGI IMG/M metagenome (GOLD analysis project Ga0209157, IMG submission 185892) | Grasslands soil microbial communities from the Angelo Coastal Reserve, California, USA - 14_0929_05_40cm (SPAdes) (version 2) | ecosystem: Environmental > Terrestrial > Soil > Grasslands ... | reverse complement strand
GCCCGCGTCGCCGCTCTGTACGCGCTTGCCGCCATCGGCGCCCTCACGCTCGACTACCTGCTCGTGCACTTCCTCGGCCTTCCCGACTGGTTCCTGCTCGGCGTGGTGGCGCTCGTCGCCGCGGGCCTGCCGATCATGCTGTGGACGGGCCTGATGGAGCGGCGCCGGGCGCTCGCGAGCGGCACCGGCCGGGCGGCCCTGCCCGCCGGGGTAGACCGTTGGTTCACGTGGAGGCGAGCGCTGTGGGGAGGAGCGGCCGGGTTCGGGCTCCTGACACTCGTCACCGCGGTTTACATGGCGCTGCGGGCGCTCGGGATTGGGCCGGTGGGGACCCTCGTGGCGAGCGGTGTGCTCGCGGAGCGGGACCGGCTGGTGCTCGCCGACTTCGAGAACCGCACGACGGACTCGACGCTCGGCCCCTCACTCACCGAAGCCCTGCGGGTCGATCTCGCGCAGTCGCCCGTGGTGCGGCTGCTGGACGCCGCGGCGGTCGGTCAGGCGCTCGGCCGCATGGGGCGGAAGCCCGGGACGGCGCTCGACGTCGCGCTGGCGCGCGAGCTAGCCCAGCGGGAAGGGGCGAAGGGGGTCGTGCACGGGCAGGTCGATCCGGTGGGACGCGGGTATGTGCTCTCCGCCGAGCTCGTGTCGGCCGCGGACGGCGCCCAGCTCGTCGCGCTGCGGGAGAACGCCAAAGACGACGGCGCGATCATCGAGGCGGTCGACCGCCTCTCCGGGAAGCTGCGCGAGCGGATCGGGGAGTCGCTCAAGACGATCCGCGCGAGCGAGCCGCTGGAGCAGGTCACCACGGGCTCGCTCGAGGCGCTGCGGAAGTACTCACAGGCGCTGCGGGCCAATGACGCGGGAGAGACCGACCGCGCAGTCGCGCTGCTCGGGGACGCCATCGCCTTGGACACGACGTTCGCGATGGCGTACCGCAAGCTGGCGGTCGTGCTCAGCAACACCGCCGGCGCGCCGTCCCGCATCGCCGCAGCCGCCACCCAAGCCTTCCGGCATCGCGACCGACTGACGCCGCACGAACGCTACCTGGCGGAGGCGTTCTACTACTATCAGGCCGAGTTCGACCGAGCCAAGATCGTGAGCGCTTATCGAGCGGCGCTGGAGCTCGATCCCGAGGATCCTGTGGCGCTGAACAACCTGGGGCTCCAGTTGAACCTGGAGCGCCGGTTCGCGGAGGCCGAGTCCCTGACGTTGCGCGGCATCGCGGTCGCACCCAACGTGGCGACGCTGTACTTCAATGCGATGCAGGCGCAGATCGGGCAGGCGAACTACGCCGCGGCGGCGCGCACGTCGGACCTGTTCGCGCGGCGCGCACCAACGAACCCCATGAGCTTCATGCTGCGCGCGGCGCTGTTCACAGCACGCCGCGACTTCGACAGCGCTGCGGCGGTCAGCCGGGCGCTGGCGCAGCGCGCGCCAGATCTCGTGTGGCGAGAGTTGGCGGCGTACTCGCTGTCCCAGATCAGCCTGGTGCAGGGGAAGCTCGCCGACGCCGAGGCCTACGCCCGCAAGGCGATGGCGGTGAGCGAGCAGCGCGGCCTGCCGGCGGCGTACGTCGGGGGCGCCATCGGGCTCGCGACGATCGACGTGCGCTACAGGAATGCGCCCGCGGCGGGGCGGCGCAAAGTGGAGCAGGCCCTGCGCCGGTATCCCTTAGCCTCGATCCCCGTTGCGGATCGGCCGTATCTCTGGCTGGCGTGGCTGTACGCGGAGGCGGGGCGGCCCGACCGCGGGCGGCAGTTGCTCGCGGAGTACGACGTAGCGGTCCCCGAGGCGTTTCGCCGGCGCGAGCCGTTCCGTCACGGCGCGGCCGCCGCGGTCGCGTTCGCGGAAGGCCGTACCCGGGACGCGATCCAGGAGTACCGCGCCTGGTACGAGGAGGCCGCCTGCGCGGCGTGTGGGCTGTTCGGACTCGCACGCGCCTACGACCAGGCGGGCGAGCGCGACTCGGCGCTCGCCGTCTACGAGCGCGCGGTCACGACGCCCGGCCTGCAACGTGCGTACGACGAAGCCCTGACGCTGGCGCCGACCTATAGACGCCTGGGGGAGCTCTACGAGCAGCGCGGCCAGTTCGACAAGGCCCGCGACTACTATGGACGGTTGGTGGATCTGTGGAAGAACGCAGATCCGGAGCTACAGCCGATGGTGCGGGACGTGAAGCAGCGGCTGGCGCGACTCAGCGCCGAAGGGGCGCGCTGATCACCCTTTGCCGAGCGTCGCGGCGAACATCGCAATCAGCCCCAGCCCGCCCGCGATCGATGCCGCGAGAATCTGCCGTTTTCTCAAGGCCTGAAACGCCTCCGGCAGGTCTCCGCGCGCATCCGCCTCGAGCCGCCCGAGTTTCGCCGCCGTCGGCACGCTGATCCCCACCGCCGCGAGCGCGCCCAAGACGCCCGCACCCATCATCAGGTTGAGCCATCCCGGCATGTCGCCCGAGCGCATGTACGGCATACTGAGGAACACCCCGGACAGCACCACGGCGATCGCCCCCGGGCCGACCAGCAGCCGCTGAATCGCCCCGATGAGCTTGTACGACCTGAGGCGCTCGGTGGGGGCAAAGCTCTTGGCCGAGATGCCCGCGACCATCGTGGCAATCCCACCACCGAGCCACAGGGTAAAGCCCAGGACATGCACGAGCAGCCAGAATCCACGCATTGAAGGCCCTAGTCGTTGCAGGTTCTGTGACCTACTGACTGTTCACCACTTCCGGAATCGGTTGCCGGCCGGCGTATCCCGTTTCGAGTTCATGCCAATGCTCGATCCTGTCTTCCCCGGCCTTCCAGCACCAGAAGATATCTCTCCCCTCGAGCTTGCCGTAGAAATCGACCAGTCCCTGATCGAACCCCTTGAACACGCAGCCGATCTGCGCGAGCTCGGCGAGATAGCGATCGATCTCGCGCGCCACGTCGCTGATGCGGCTGCGCAATTGCACCTGCTCCGCCGACTCGCCCCATTCCGGCTTCGCCTGCGCGACGAGGAGCTCGTACTGGGACACGAGATCGCGCCACTGGGGATGGAGCGAGAGGATGTCGGACACGACCCGCTTTACGAGGGGAAGAGTGCGATTGGCTTCGGCGAGGGTGAAGTACTTGCGGGCCACGATAATAATATACGGGGAAAGGCAACTACTAGACGCATAGACGCACAGCGGTGAACAGTGTGAGTGAGCAGGTATTACCGTTAACTCGCTCCTGTTTTCCGCGGTGCGTCTGTGCGTCTAGCTTTTGCCTCTCCTACTCTCTCACGATCACGATGCCATGTATGAACTCCGGGTGCGGGATGAATCCCACTACCCGTTTATCGCTGCTCACGACTACGATCGTCGAGCGGATGTGCGTATCGCTCGCATCCAGCTGCTCGATGCGGTAGCCGACGAGCTCCGTGTCGGGCGTGACGACGGTCGTGTCGTGGCGCGTGTGGGTCTGCGCCGAGCATTCCGTCGGGTCGTGCCCGGCGGCGACGCACTGCGTCACGATGTCGCGGTCCGAAATCGTGCCCAGAAAGCGCCGGTCCTTGGGGTTATCCACCACAGGCACGACCGAGATGTCCTTGGCGCGCATCAACAGCGCCACCTCGGCGCTGGTGGCGCCCGCGGCGGCGACGAACGGCTCGGGGATCATGATTTCGCGGGCGAGCATCGGTGTAATGTATCAGCCCAGAGCCCGCTTGGTCGCATCGTAGCCCGCCTTCAGGTATCTCTCCCCTTCCCCCACCGCAAATGTCGCCTCCCGCTCCGCCACGGCCCTGACGACGAGCAGTCGCGGCCCCTCCTTCGGCCACTCGGCGATCGCCCGCTCCGTCTGTGCCGCCATCATGACGCGGATCGCTTCGCCGTGCGCGCGCACGAGAGCCGGGATCGGTGCCCGGCGCGACGTGGGCGGCTCGTCGAATCCCGGCCCTACGTCAATCGCGACCACCAAGTCGGCGTGGATCTTGCTCGCGGGCCCGAGCGGCAGGGCCGCCCGCAGGCCCCCGTCGGCGAGCCGCCGGCCGTCGATCCGGCCGGGCGGGAAATAGAGCGGCAGGGCGCAGGAGGCGTACAGCACGTCGATCAAGGGGGCGTCCTGCCCCAGCTCCCCGAACAGCACCAGCTCGCCCGAGTCGACGTCGGTCGCCGTGACGGTGAGGGGGATCTCGAGCTGGGCGAACCGCGTGGCGGGGACGAGCCGGGCGATGCTCTGCTGCAGCGGCGCGGGCTTGAAGATGTTGGCGGCGAACACGCCCTTCACGAGCGCGAAGCGATCGAGCGCCGCCACGTCTTTCGGGCCGAGCGAGCGCGCCATCTCGACGAATCGGTCGTAGGTCGAGCCGGCGGCGAAGGCGGCGCCCACCACCGCGCCCATCGACGTGCCGACGATGTGGGAGGGTCGCACACCGGCTTCGAGCAGCGCTTTCCAGGCTCCGGCGTGGGCGAGGGACTTTGCCCCACCACCACCAAACACCGCCACCACCCTCACCGCCCCACCCCGCCTCTAACGCGGAACGCGGAAGGCGGAACGCGAAACAGCAGCGCGGGCTTCAAGCGGCACGACCTCCCACTTCTGTTCCGCGTTCCGCGTTCCGACTTCCGCGTTCACTCTCCGGCACCAATGTCGTACCGGCGATCCATCACCCTACTGGCCCGCCGCTTCGCCGCCCGGTCATACCGCCGCTTCTCGTCCGCCGTCTCCGGGACGATCGGAGGCACGGGGGTGGGCACGCCCTGGTCGTCGAGCGCCACATACGTGACGTAGCACGAGTTGGTGTGGCGCTTCTCGCCCGTGAGCACGTTCTCGGCGATGATCTTCACGCCCACCTCCATCGAGGTGCGACCCGCGAAGTTGACACGCGAGTATGCGGTGACGAGCTCGCCCACGTGGATCGGCTCCTTGAAGTCCACCTTGTCCACGGAGACCGTGACGCACTGCTTGCCGGCATGGCGGATCGCGGCCACCGCCGCCACGCGGTCCGCCATCGCCAGAATCACGCCGCCGAACACGTTGCCCATGACGTTCGCGTGCTGCGGCGTCATCAGCTCGGACATCACGGTCTCGGACTCGCGGGGGTGCTTGGGGCGCAGCATCAGTAGTCCACGGGCCGGAGATAGAACTCGCCGATCGCGGTCTGGGACAGCACCGCGACGGTGGGGAGGCGGCGCTTCCAGTGGGTCGACTCGAGCCGGCGCTGCACCTTGTCCACCTCTTCGGGCGTGAAGCCGCGCGCCACCACGTCCTCCGCCCTCATGCCGCGGATCAGGTAGTACAGGATCCGGTCCACCTTGTCGTACGAGATGCCGTAGTCCGCCTCGGTGGTCTGGCCCGGGACCAGGTCCGGCGTGGGCGGCTTGGAGAGGATCACCTCGGGCACCCCGACGTGGCGCGCCAGCGCGCGCACCTGCGTCTTAAACAGGTCGCCCAGCGGGTTCACCGGGGGCGTGTCGTCGGCGTGCCAGGTGAAGTAGCCAAGCAGCCGCTCCGACTTGTTGCCCGTCCCGAGCGGCAGCGCGCCGTACTTTGCCGAGAGATCGAACAGCACGATCATGCGCTCGCGCGCCATCACGTTGCCGCGGCGCGTCGGGTCGGCGTCGCCCACCTGCGCGATATAGCCGTCCACCGCGGCGCTTATGTCCACTTTGAGCGACTCGATCCCCAGCTTGTCGATCACGAGCTGGGCGTGCTCGAGACTCTCGGGGGAGGACGTGCGGTACGGCATCCGCACGCCGATCACGTTGGCTTTCCCCAGCGCTTCGACGGCCAGAAACGCCGTGAGCGACGAGTCCACGCCCCCCGACAGTCCCACGATCCCCTTCGTGAACCCGCGGCGCCGCGCGACCTCGTCCTTCAAAAAGCTCGTCAGCCAGCGGCGCGCCAGCTCGACGTCGATCGCGAGCGGATCTCCTTCCTCCACCCCCTTCCCGACCACATGGATCCTGGGAGCAGGGAGCGGGGAGCCGGGAGCAGTACCGTTGGTGGCTGGGTCAAACTTCACCACGCTGCGCCTGCGCTTCCTGCTCCCTGCTCCCTGCTCCCCGCTCCCTAGGTTCTTGACCAGGTGCGGGAGGTTCACCTCGAGGTCGGCCAGGAGAGGAGCTTCCGCTCTCGCTCTCGTCGTCTCGTCGAAGTCGAGGTCGTAGGTCAGCACCGCCTCCTCGAACAGCGGCCCGCGCAGCACAATCTCGCCGCTCGGGTTCACGAGCACCGAGGCACCGGGGAAGCCCTTGCCGCCCTCGAACCCCACCAGGCTGGCGAGCGCCACCCACACGCCGTGCTCGTCGGCGATCCCCCGCACGATGCGCTCCCACCGCACCACGCTCGCGGGCAGCCGGGTCCCCTCCTCGTCCATCCCCGTCCCCCGCGCGGGCGAGGCGCTCGGCACGATGACGACCTGCGCTCCCTCGAGCGCGGCGATCGTGCCGCTGAGCGAGTGCCACGCGTCCTCGCAGATCAGGATCGCGGCCCGCCCCCAGCCCGTGTCGAACGCGCGGATCTCCCGGCCCCGCTCCACGAAGCGGTCTTCGTCGAACACGCCGTAGGTGGGGAGGAACACCTTGCGGTGGACGTGGCGCACTCCGGCCTTGTCGCCACCGAGCGTGGCGTAGAGGCAGGAGTTGTAATAGCGGTTCTGGAAGATCTCGTAGAAACCGACCGCCACGTCCACAGGGGGCGCCTGCGCGGCCTCGTGCTCCAGCGTGAGATCGCGGAACAGCGTCCCCGCCGTGACGGCGACGTCGCGCACGCCGCCTTCCACGAAGTAGCCCGACGTGGAGGTCTCCGGGAAGATCACGAGGTCCACCCGCGACTCGAGCTTGGCGAGCTGCGCCAGCACGCCGCCGATCTTCTGGAGATTGGCGGCGTACTCGCCCTTGGTGGGGCGGATTTGCGCGATGGCGAGACGGGGCATGACGGAAAGATAGGCGGATAGGCGGTTAGCCGGTTAGGCGGATAGCAGACGGCGTCTCACTCTCCGGCTATCCGGCTATCCGCCTATCCGCCTATCTCGCCATCGGCCCGTAGCGCCCCGTATCCACGATCTCCGCGACGTTGTCCGGTCCCACGCCGTCGCCATAGCGCCCCGCGGTCTGCCAGGGCGGTTTGAGCTGGTAGCTCACCCGGTCCACGAAGATGTCCGAGACGAGCGCGATGGCGCTGTGGACCTCGTAGCCGTGGATGATCATGTCGGCCAGCGACAGGACCTGCTCGGGGCCGCTGCTGTACGTGCCGAACCGATAGCTCGGAGCCACCCCGTACACGTTGTAGTCCATGTACGCGAGCTGGGCCGGAGGCGTGGTCGAGAGCGAGTCGTGTGAGTCGTAATACGCGAGCACCTGCCCTCCAGGCCCGATCACGACGTTGTTCCAGAGCTCCGAATTCCACGTCGCGCCCGCCCAGTCACCGGCCAGCGTGTCGCGCCTGAGGAGATTGTCGTGAATGACGGCGCCGTCAGTGAGGTAGTGCAGGCCGATTTCCCCGTCGATCACGTTGTCGTACAGCTCGTAGCTCGCCGGGTCGGCCTGATTGTTGCCATAAAAGGGCTGGACGTTCGCGGTGAGCAAGTTACGGCGGTACACGTTGGCGACGGCGGACTCCTTGTCGAAGATGCCGGCGGTGTTGTCGTGGATATAGTCGTCCTCGATCACGGCGTGCCGCACCTGGTACAGCTTGATGCCGGCGCTGTTCGGGCTCTCTCCCCGCACGCCGTGGATCACGGTGTGGTGCACCCAGGGCGCCTCGACCAGCTCGAGCCGCACGCCATCGTGGTTGTCAACCGTCGCGACGTAGCTCCCCACGACCTCGCAATAGGCGATTTCCAAGCCGACGGGCCGCGCCGTGGCGTCGACGCCGTGGAAATTGACGCCCCCGGCACCGCCGTTGCGCGGCTCCACGACGAGCCCCTCGAAGCGCACGTAGCTGAAGCGGTCGTTCCCCAGCACGGGCTGGTCCCCGCTGATGGCCACGAGACGCACCGTCTCCCCCGGATACGCCTTGATCGTGATGGGTGACCCGGCCGTCCCGGATCGCGGCGGCCGGATATAGCCGATGTCGTACACGGTCGTCGGCCCCGCGCAGGTATGAAGCAGATAGTCGCCGCCGAAGAAATACAGGATGTCCCCGGGTTGCAGAGAGTCGAGCGCCGGACTCGCGAGCGCGCAGAACGGCGTCGTCGCGCTCGGCAGATCCGGCAGTCCGTAGGGGTTGGTGAAGCTCCCGCTGCCGTGCGCCGACGTGTTCGCGACGTAGAAGCAGCGGCCGCTCGTGGCTTCGCAGATGCGCTGCCGCTCGACGGGTGTGTCGATGCAGCGAGCCAACGCGACGACCAGGCCCACGGCGATCCACCAGATCGGTTTCGCTCGGTGACGCATGCGGCTCCCCGCGCAGTGTCACCCGCGAGCCGCGCCGCAGGTTCCACCTCGGGCGGCGTTGCGCGGTCGCGTCACGCTACCGCCCCACCAGGAACCACAGGCCCGTCCCCGCCAGCACCAGCTCGATGATCACCACGAAGGCCCGCTCCGGCAGCCGGTCCAGGATCCGCTTCCCGGCGTACGAGCCGAAGATCATGATCGGGCCGAGCGCGAGCCCGACCGCCACGGCGCGCAGCGTGAGGATGGCCGTGCCCTGATACGCGGCGAGCTTGGCGAGGTGCATGACGACGGTCGCGAGCGCTTCCGTTCCGATGTACGCGCCCTTCACGAGCCCGTACGCCAGGAAGAACGGCGCCATGAGCGGTCCCACGCTGCCGACCAGCGCGGAGAGAAAGCTGAACACCGCGCCGATGACGGCGAAGGCGCGCACGCCCGGCCGCCACACGGGCGCGCGGGGGACGTGCCGCCACAGCACCACGCCCAGCAGAAACGCGCCGACCAGCCGCTCCAGCGCGCGCAGCGGCGCGGTGGCGAACAGCACGCCGCCCAGCAGGGCGAGCGGCACCGCGCCGAGCGCGAACCATCCCACCACCGGGACCGCCACCTCGCGGCGGTTGAACCACACGCGGCTGCCGTTGCCGATGAGCTGCGCCACGGTGAGGATCGGGATCGCGTCCCGGACGCCGAACACCGCCACCAGCGGCGCGAGCAGCACCGCCGCGCCGCCGAACCCCGCGACGGCGGCGAGCGTGCTCGCGAGGAGCGCCGCGCCGCCGAGCAGCAGCCATTCCGTCACCGTGCCACCTCTGTGGTGCTCATTACGTCGTGTGATACCCGCCCTGAAGGGCGGGCTCGGCCCCGAGTGCGCCCTCTAAGGGCGCACATCGCGCCGAGCCGGGGCTTCAGCCCACGGATCACGAAGACCTTCTCACCGAACCACCTGACCACCTATCTTTCCGTGAGGCGATGGAGTTCGCCTTGAACCGCCACGCCCTCGTGGCTGATGACTCCTACCCGACCCGCACCGGGAGGAGTCTCTTTATCTTGATCGCCTACATCGCCCTCGGCGGCATCTTCGGCACGTTGGCGCGCTACCTGGTGCAGGGCATGATCCAGACCCGCTCCGGCGCGTTCCCCTCGGGCACCCTCGCCATCAATATCGCGGGCTCGCTGCTGCTCGGCTTCATCGTGCGGTTCGCCACCGGATCGACCGTCGTGTCCCCCGAGCTGCGCGGCGGGCTCACGATCGGATTCTGCGGCGCGTTCACGACGATGAGCACGTTCAGCTACGAGACCGTGGCGATGCTGCAGGACGGCCAGTACTGGCGCGCGGGACTGTACGCCGGGGGAACGGTGCTCGGCTGTCTCCTCGCGACCGTCGCGGGGCTGACGCTGGCGAATAGACTGCTATAGAGACGTCGTCCGTTGTCCGTCATCCGTCATCCGTAAGGGCGGCTGCGATCCGGGCCTACGGATGACGGACGACGGATGACGCAAGAGAGAGAGAGGCATCCATGCCCCACCGATTCAAAGGCGAGCGCACGCTGATGCGCATCTTCATCGGCGAGAGCGACAAATATCACGGCAAGCCGCTGTACGAGGCGCTGCTCGAGAAGTTCCGCGAGAAGGGGCTCGCTGGCGCGACGGTGATCCGTGGGGTGGCCGGGTTCGGCGCCTCGAGCGTCGTGCACACCGCGAAGGTGCTGCGCCTCTCCCTCGACCTGCCCCTCATTATCGAGGTCGTCGAGACCGAGGAGGCGATCCAAAGGATCCTCCCCGACCTGGACGACATGATCGGCGGCGGGTTGATCACCCTCGAGCGAGCCCAGGTGATTCTGTACCGGCCGGGGGACATCCGGCCTAGTGAGCACGAGATGCATCGAATAGAAGGACTCGAGCCGGAATGATTTCCCGGCCCCCCTGATTCCCACCCTGAAGGGTGGGCTCGGCACTGCACTGTCCTTAAGGACAGTGTCTCGCCGAGCCCAGGCTTTGGCCTGGGGACACAACACGCCCGACCGTCCAGCTCAGCCCATACGCCATCGCCAGCTCCACCAGCGCCCACCCCACAACCCGCGGCTGCGCCCACGCCGTCCCCGCGAGCAACGCCCCGTACACGACGAGCAGCAGCAGCGGGACGATGGGATACCATGGGACGCCGAACGGCGCCGCGCCTTCCCGCGCGCGCAGCCGGAACAGCGCGACGATCGCGAGCCCGTCGATCACGAGGATCAGCACGATCGCGAGGCCGATGAGCAGCTCGAAGGTGCCCGTCGCCGCGAGCGCGATCGCGACGACGCCGACCACGAGCATCGCCACCCAGGGCGACCCGCCCGCGTTCACGCGCGCCAGCACGGCGGGCGCGAGCCGATCGCGCGCCAGCCCGAACAGCACCCGCGGCGTCACGAAGACGTTCCCGTTGAGCGACGCGAGGACGACGAGCAGTGCCAGCGCCGCCACCACCGCCCCGCCCTTGGCGCCGAGGATCGCGTCCGCCACGTCCGCCGCCACCAGCTTCGACGCAGCGATCCGCTCGAGCGGGAGCACCTGCAGGAACGCCGCGTTGAGGAGCAGGTAGAGCGCGGCCGCGATCGCGATCCCGCCCAGGAACATCCGCGGCAGCGCGCGGCTCGGGTCGACCACCTCCTCGGCGATCTTCGCGAGGTCGGGATAGCCGTAGTAGGTCCACATCACGGGCTGCGAGGCGACGGCCACGGCAGCAACGAGGCCCCAGCCATGCGGCGCCCCGGGGAGCGCGGCGTGCCACCCCGCCCCAGTCCCGAGCGCGAGCGCGATGACCACGACGCCGCCCAGTGCCAGGATTTTGGCGGTCGTCACGACGTTCTGGACCCAACGCCCCGACGCCACGCCGACCACGTTGATAGCCGTGAACAGCGCCACGAGCCCGGCGGCGAGCGCCGCGGTGCGCGACGCCGGCCACGAGAGAAGTCGCGCCAGGAACTCAGCCCCGGCCACGCCGATGGCGGCGATCGCGGCGCCGTTCACCCCCACGCTCTCGATCCACCCCACGACGAACGCCGCCCGCCGGCCGAACGCTTCCCGCGCGAACACGTACTTGCCACCGGCGCGCGGATGCCGCGTGGCGAGCTCCGAGAAGCACAGCGCGCCGAGCAACGCGATCACGCCGCCCAGCACCCAGGCAACGAAGGTGAGCCCCGGCCGGCCGAGTCGCGCGGCCACGATCCCCGGAGTGCGGAAGATCCCGGAGCCGATCGTGATCCCCACGACCATCGCCAGCCCGTCGCCGAGGCGGAGCGAGCGCTTGAGGTCGGTCATGCGAGCGGGGGGGGAATGTGCACCGAAAACGAAAGGGGCGCAGCAGGCTGCGCCCCTCACGACTCTCACGCCAGGTTCGTTACCTAATGCCGTCGGCCCCCGCCCCCACCCCCACCGCTTCTTGCGCTGCCGCCTCCGCCGGTCCGTCCACCCCCGCCACTCCAGCCGCCGCTGCGGCCCGCGGGAGCCGACCGCCCGCCACCGCCTCCCGAGCCGCCCGACGACCAGCCGCGACCACCCGAGCTGCGACTGCCGCCGGAGCTGTGATCGCCACCGGAAACACCCGGGTCGCGACCGCGAGAGGGAGCGGGCCGGGCGACGTCGCCGCCGCGATCACGCGGCTGTGGAGCGGCCGGCCGATCGAGGCCGCGGGCGCCGTCACGCCCGCGCACTGGCGTCGAAGCCACCGCGCGAGTCAGGACCACCCCCTGGGGAATCCGCTGCCGCGGCCCGACGCCCCCGAACGGCGGGTTCGTCCCGGGCGGGTTCTTGAAGTACAGCCCGCCGCGGGCGAGGCCCCCAGCGTACACGAAGGGCCGGTACCCGAAGGGGCGATAGATGAACGGGCGATACACGTACACGTACGGGCTGTAGAAGAACGGGTTGTAGAAGAACGGACTGTAGAACGCCGACTGGCAAAAGAACGGATCGTAGAAAAATGGATCGAAGCAGGAGTTGTAACCGAACCCGAAGCCAAACCGGTAGCCGTAGTAGGGCCAGCCGTACCCGAAACCCACCCCGTAGGACGGGTAGTACGAGTCGTAATAGGCCCGTGGCGCCGAGATGAAGTACTTCTGGGCGTCGTAGTCGAAGTGGCCGTCGGGCACCATGCGCTGCACCAGGTCGACCAGCGCGGCTTCCTTGTCGTCGCCCGCCAAACGCGCGTCGAGTACGCGATAGTCCCAGTGGTCGCCGCGCACGAACTCGTCGAACTTGAACGGCGCGACCGAGCGGGCGGCGAGCACCACGCCCGTCCCCTCACGCTCGTCGATGGAGAACGCTTCGCGGTCGCCCCGGCCGCGCACCTCGAGCTTGTTGCCGCCGCGCACGAAGTCGTCGCCGGTCGGATCGAGCGGGAACAGCACCCGAACCCGACCCTCGGCGTCGGTCCGCAGCACGACGAGATAGCCGTCGTCGGCCAGCTTCACGTGCACCTTGGCCTTGTCGCCGCGTTGGAAATAACTGTCTTGATTGAGCCAGACTTTGATCGGGGGGTCGTCACTCGCTGCCGTGGGCGCAGCCGGGGTCACCGGCGCGGCGCCAAGCAGCGATGCCATCAGGGCGAGCATCATGGGTCCTATCCTCTATATACCCGGACATGGCGAAACGTTCAAGAAACGTGCCGATGCCCGGCATCGCTTTCTGACTTGCCTCCCTCCCCGTGCGTTAACCGCGGTGACACTCTTCGGGGACAGGGGCTGTCCCTCACGGAGACATTCACCAGCTGTCCGGCTTCTCCGCATCCGGCACGAACAGGCTCCGTCCGAACCGTGCCCTGTCGAACGCGCCGATCAGCGCCTGGGTTCCCGGCGAGACCAGGAACTCGGCGAACGCGCGGCCCCCGGCGACGTTGATGCGCGGCGCGTTCTTGGGATTGAGCTCGAGCACGTGGTACACGTTGTACAAGAGCGGGTCGCCCTCGACCAGCGGCACGAGCTGCAGCTTGTCCCGCCATGCGAGGTACGTCGCCCGGTCGGTGAGGGTGTAGCCGTGCTTCTCGTCGGCGAGCTGCAACGTGGCGCCCATGCCCTGCCCCGACTCGACGTACGAGCCCCCGAAGGGCGGCACGGACAGCCGCGCGCGCTTCCACAGGGCCTGCTCGCGCTGGTGCGTGCCGGACTGATCGCCGCGTGAGACGAACACGACGGGACGCTCCGCCAGGCGACGGAACGCCGCGACCGCGTCGCTCATGCCACGCAACCCCGCGGGGTCGGCCGGCGGTCCCACCACGAGGAAGTCGTTGTGCATCACCAGCCGGCGGCGGACGAAGTAGCCCGAGTCCACGAGCACGCGCTCCGCTTCGGGGGCATGCGACAACACGACGTCGGCATCGCCGCGCCGCCCCATCGCGAGCGCCTGCCCGCTGCCCACGGCAATCACCTTCACGCGGTAGCCGGTTTGGCGCTGGAACACGGGGAGCAGGGAGTCAAGCAAGCCGGCGTCGCGAGTGGACGTCGTGGTAGCGAGGAGGACTTCGCGGGACTGGGCGGATAGGCGGTTAGGCGGATAGACGGCTAGCACTGCGGTGGCAAGACTAACCGCGCAACCGCCTAACCACCTTCTGGCGCGCATGGGCGCCCAAGGTATCGCGCCCCGGCCCGATAGGCAATATCGTGCCTATCGGCGCAGGACCCTTCGAAACGCGACGTCGCTCAACCGGAGTGCTTCGCGCCGCCAGTGCGCGAACAGCTTCACGAGGCGCCGCGCCTCCACAGTGAGCTTGGCGCTGCCGCCGCCGCTCGGGCCGCCGCGCGACGTGGCCAGCACCTTCGCGCCGAGCACCCGCTCCATCTCGCGGATGCGGTTCAGGCAGGTGCGATAGCTCCAGCCCACCTCCCGCCCGGCCGCGCGAATCGTGCCGGTGCGATCGACGGCGTCGAGAAACCGCAGGTACCGCGGCCCCATGAGGAAGGCCCCGTCCCAGTTGAGCCACAGCTTGTGGCGAGGCTTCAAGTGCGCGCGGAGCGAGGGGCGGCGGGCGGAGGGCATACGCGTCGGGATGCGCTAGATTGTGCGGGGAAAGCTAGCCCCGGTGTCTCCGATGAGCCAACTGCTCGACGCCATCGACGGCGTGCCCAACGCGTGCGAGCCGATTCACGGCATCGTGACGGGCGGCCAGCCCACGCTCGAGCATCTCGCCGCCCTGAAGCGCGCGGGGTGCGAGGTGGTGATCGACTTGCGCGAGCCGATGGAGCCGCAGCCGTTCCGGCCCGCCGCCGTCACGAAGGCGGGACTCGAGTACCGCAACATCCCCGTCGGGCACGGGACGCTGGCGGACGCGACGTTCGCGCGGCTGCTCGACGCGGTGCGCGACCTCGCGGGCAAGCGGCCCGCGTTGATCTATTGCAGCAGCGGCAACCGGGTCGGCGTGGCGCTCATCCCCTACTTCATGCTCGAGCAGGGGATGGAGGAGGAGGACGCGGTCACGGCGGCGATGCGCGTCGGCATGCGGAGCGCCGAGCTGATGGCGCAGGCGCTCGAGTACGTGCGCAGCCGGCAGGGGATTTAGAACAGACTGGGCTGCGCGCCGAGCTCGCCCGGCTCCACCGGGCGCAGCCCGATGAGCCGCTGCATCTCCCGCACGCTCCCGGGCGCGTGTCCCTGAAAGTGGTTGCCGAAGTAGCCGTACACCTCCGTGACGCGCGCGGCGAGCGCGGCGAGCGCCACCGCCCACGCCGAGAGCTCGCGATCGCGGTTCACCTGCACGCGGGAGAAGTCGTCGATCCTGGCACCCCCGCCCGTGGCCATCCACCGGATGTACGCGAAGTCGGCTGTGGGACGGATCGCGAGGTCGATCACGCGCTCGCGCGCGAGCCAGCGCCCCTCGACGAGCGCCAGCGCCACGCGGTGCTTCTCGAGCAGGGCGAGCAGCTTCGGCCCGAACCAACCGCGGTGGCGGAACTCGATGGCCCAGCGCGGGCCCGCGGGCAGCGCCGCCAGAAACGCCGCGATCGCGTCCCAGCTCGCGGGCGCGAACTCAGGGCCGAGCTGCACGAGCACGGGCCCGAGCTTGTCGCCGAGCAGCAGCGCGCGCTCGGCGAACGTGCCGAGCGCCGCCCCCCCCCTGTCGACCGGCCGCGCCTCGGGCGTCAGCTCCTGCGGCAGCTTCAGCGCGAAGTGAAACCCGGGTGGGACCTTCTCGGCCCAGCCCAGGACGACGTGCTCGGCGGGCGTCGCGTGGTAGGTCGAGTCCACCTCGACGGTGTCGAACGCCCTGCCATAGAACGTGAGAAGGTCATGCTGCTTCGTACCGGGGGGATAGAAGGGGCCGACCCAGGCGGCATAGTCCCAGCCCTGCGTGCCGAGGTGAATGCGCTTACGGGTAGCGATGCCAGTACATCCTCATTTCCGTGACTTTGCCGTCTTTCGTCTCGCAGAACATCGCGCCGCGGGCGTCCACCCAGTCGCCGGTGCGGCGGCGGCGATAGGTGCAGCGGAACTCGGTGGCGAACCAGGGCCCCGCCTCGTACAGCTCTCCCGACCGGAACGTGACCTCCGCCTGGTTCAGGGGGACGTCCTTCCAGTAGTCGCGGATGGCATCGATGCCGACGCTCTTGTCGCTGAAGGGGGTGGCGAGGAACGCGGCGTCGGGCGCGAACACGGAGGCGATCGCGTCCACGTCCCCCCGCTCCCAGCCCCGGCCAAACGCTTCGAGCAGCGCGCGATAGGCCTCGCTCATGGCGCCCAATATACCGCAATCTGGAACCGCGGGTCGGAGCGTATGGTACACGGGAGTGCATTCATTCTTCAGGGTCTTTGAACAGGAGGTTGCGACGATGTTGAAGCGGGTGCTCGCCTGTACGACGGTGCTGGCGCTGTGCGCACTGCCCCTCGCGGCGCAGGGCCACGCGGCTACCGCAGGCAACGAGATGACGATCACCGGCCAGGTGGTCGACCTGAACTGCTTCACCACGAACGGCCAGTCCGGCGCCGGCCACAAGGCATGCGCGCAGGCGTGCGCCAAGGCGGGCGTGCCGCTCGGCGTCCTGTCGAGCGACGGCACGATCTACGTCCCGGTGAGCTCCAAGCCCGGCGATCCGCAGAACTCGAAGCTGGAGCAGTTCATCGAAGCCAAGGTGAAGGTGACGGGGATGCACCGCATGGTGAGCGGTCTCCACACGATCGAGATCAAGACGGTCTCGGCCGCGACCTGATGCGCCGCACGCTGGGGGGGGGCGCCGCGGTGCTGTCCGCGGCGCTCCTCGCCTGCGGATCCCGGGCGCCCAGCGGTTTCACCCTCCTCTTCCTCGGCCGCTCGCCGGCGGCCTCCGTAGACGGCCTCTCCTGGGCGCCCGATCCCGAGCGCAGCCGGTTGGTCGCGTTCGACCGGCAGCTCCGTCTCGCCCGGCGGCTCACGAGCCCCCGACTCGGCACGCCGATGGCGGTGGCCGCGCTGCCCGGCGGCCGGCTGCTCGTCACCGAACGCACCGGCGAGGGAGTCGTGCTCGACACCGCGGGCCAACCGGTGCGCGAGTGGGACAGCCCGGACGTGGCATCGCTGTACGCCGCGAGCGCGGGGAGGATCGTGGCGGCGCGCTCGCCCTACTACGTCCCCGAGCTCGGCTCCTCCGAGCCCGACACGGCGCCGCTGCTTCGCGTGCTCGACACGCTGGGCCGCCCGGTGGAAGGGCTCGCGACGATCCGCGTGCCCGCCGTTCCCTTCCTCACGCACCTGGTCAACGCCGGCGCCGTCGCGGTGGGACCGGACGGCTCGGTGTACTACGCACCGCTGGTGCGGGACGAGATCCGCAAGTACGCGCCGAGCGGTGCACCGCGCTGGACCGCGCGGCGCGGCCTGATCTCCAAGGAATCCGAGCCGGTGTTCCTTCCCGCGCGTGGGAAGGAGCTACGGCTCGCGAACGCGCTCGTGAATGTGGCGCTCGCCCTCGGGCCCGACGGTCGCCTGTACGCCCTCGGCGCGGACGATTCCGCGGCGACCAAGCTGCGCGTGGACGTGCTGGACACGGCGACCGGCGCGATCGTTGCGACGCGGCATCTCGGTCCGCGCGAGACGGCAGTGGCGGTGAGCGCCGCGGGGGGGGGCGGGCTCGCCACGTTCGACGGCGACTCGCTGCTCGGCGCGGCGCCTGCGGCCCCGGCACTGGCACGCGAGCCGTTCGCCCCCGCGTTCGCGCTCCCCGACTTGGGCGGCGACACGGTCACGCTCTCCCGGTTCGCCGGGAAGGTGACGCTCGTCAACTTTTGGGCCTCGTGGTGCGATCCCTGCCGCGAGGAGTTCCCGCACATGGCCGAGCTGTATCGCGAGTTCGACCGCCGGGACTTCGAGATCGCAGCCATCTCGGACGACGTGGACCGCGGGAAGATGCGCGCGTTCGTGCAGCAGTTCCGGCCGCCCTTCCCCATCCTCGTGGGCGGCGGCCGGATGAAGCAGGCCTACCACTACCGTGGGCTGCCCTACTCGGTGCTGCTCGACCGGCGCGGCCGCGTCATCGAGCGCATCTTCGGATTCGGCGGAGCGGACGAGTTCCGCGAACTGCATGAGACTATTGCGAACGAGGTGCGTGCTCCCTAGCCTTGAGCAGTGAACGCACAGACCGCTCCCGGCTCCCCGCTCCCTGTAGTAATCGACACCGATCCCGGCATCGACGACATGCTGGCGCTGTTCCTGGCGCTCGCGTCGCCGGAGCTGGACGTGCGGGGCGTCACCGTCTCCTACGGCAACACCGTGGTTGAGAATGCGTACCGCAACGCCGTCGAGATCATGCGTCGCGCCGGGAAGCGAATCACGCTCGGCGTGGGGGCGCGGCGACCGCTCAAGCGGCCTCTCGCGACGGCCCACGAGACCCACGGCGACTCGGGGCTCGGGTACGCCGCCCTCCCTCCGGCGGGGGTGATCCTCGATTTCGTGAAATCGCTCGAGCGTCTGCTCGCGGACCAGCGCCAGCCCGTCACGCTCGTGACGCTCGGACCGGTGACGAGCCTCGCGCTGGCGCTGCGCAGCGACCCGGACCTGGTGCGGGCCAAGGTGGCCCGTCACGTCGCGATGATCGGTAACATCGCGGCGCAGGGCAACACGACGCGCTACGCCGAGTTCAACGCCTGGTGCGACCCGGAGGCACTCGACCTCGTGCTCAAGGCCGAGCTGCCGACGGAGATGGTGGGGCTCGACGTCACGCGCCAGGCGCTGCTCGCGCCGCAGGAGATCACCCGCCTCGGCACAGCGGGCGCGCCGCAGGCGCGCTGGATCCAGGACGCGCTGCGGTTCTACATGGAATTCCACAAGCGGGCCGAAGGGCTGGACGGCTGCATCGTGAACGACGTGCTGCCGATCGCCGCGCTGGTCAAGCCGCCCGCGCTGACGTTCGAGGAGCAGCGTCTCGTGGTGGACCTCGAGGAGGGCGACCACCGCGGGCACACGCGGCCTGATCCGCAGGGAGCACGGGTCCGGGTCGCGACGGCGGTGGACATGGGGCCGGTGCGCTCCCTCCTCTCGGAGCGGGTGTTCCGCTGGGCGGCGCGCCCGGCGGCCGCGCCCAGCCGGTCGCAGGAAGCGCGCGCGTGACGGGGGGGGCGCTGCCACGCAAGGTGGCGGTGGTCGGCGCCGGGGACATCGGCTGCGGTTGGGCCGCCCTGTGCGCGTCAGCAGGCTGGCCGGTCAGCGTGTTCGACGCCAGTGCCCGTGGCCTGGAGCGCGCGTCCCAGGAGGTGCCGCGGCGCACGCGCGCGCTCGTGGCGCTCGAGCGCGCGACGCAGGGGATCGTCGAGCGCGGCCTGCTCGAGTTTGCGCAGGCGCGCAGCCTGCTCCAAGCGGTGCAGGACGCCGACTGGGTGATCGAGGCCATCCCCGAGGACGTCATCGCGAAACAGAAGCTGTTCGAGTCGATCGAGCAGGTGGCCGCGAACGACACGTTGTTCACCAGCTCCTCGAGCGGCATTGCGCCGGCCGACGTATTCGCACGCTGCCGCCGCCAGGACCGCTGCCTCGTGGCCCATCCTCTGAACCCGCCGGAGCTGGTGCCGCTGGTCGAGCTCGTGCCCGCCGCTCGCACGGCGACGTCGGCCATCACGCGCGCGCAGGACTACCTGCGCTCCCTCGGCCGCATGCCGATCCTCCTTAAGAAGCCGATTGCGGGCTACGTGGTGGGGCGGATTGCCGCCTCGGTGTGGCGACAGTGTATCGATCTTGTCTTGCAAGGCGTGATCGACGTGGACGACCTCGACCGGGCGGTTTCGCTCGGGCCGGCCTTGGGTTGGGCTGCGGCGGGTCCGCACCTCACCTATCACCTCGCAGCAGGGGATGAGGGGGTCACCGTCTTCCTGCAGCAGCTGCTCGGGAGCTTCGAGGGCTGGTGGGCCCAGCTCCCGACGTGGCACAAGCTCGAGCCCGAGCAACAGCGCGCCCTGATCCAGAGCATCGAGCGGGCGTATCGAGGGAAGATCCCCGAGCTAAGGGAGGCGCGGGACCGCAGGCTGTCGGCGATCCTGAGAGCGCTGGAGCAATCCAGAACTACGTAACGACGTCAAGAGGGAAAACGTCGAGGAGAGACGTCGAGGGCATACGTCTCCCCTAGACGATTCTCCTCGACGTTCTACCTCTCGACGTTTTTATTTCTTGTCGGACCTCACCATCAAGATCGGAACCTTCGTGATATGTCGAAGCGCCGTGGCCGTGCTGCCGCGGACGACGTCCTCCAGCAGCCGGTGGCCGTGAGTCGCCATGGCGATCAGGTCGCAGCCCTCGCGCTGCGCCGCGTCGGCGATCTCCTTGGCGGGGTCGCCCGCCGCGAGCACCGCGTCGACGTCCAGCCCCTCGGCCTGGAGCCGCCCGCAGATCTGCTCCAGGTAGGCGCGGTCCTCGCGCATCTCCTCGGACTCGCGCAGGTCGAGCTCTTTGATGTTCCGCGCCACCCAACCGTCCGCGACGTGGATGAGCACGAGGCTCGAGCCGAGCCGGCGCGCCAGGTCACGCACGTGCGCGAGAATGGTTTCGTCGGCGGGAGCGTGCTCGAGGGGGACGAGAATTCTCGCGTACATCACCCGACCTTGCCGCGGAACGTCTGCACCAGGAGCCAGGCGTTGAACCCGGCAATGGCCAACGCGACGACGTAGGCGAGCGCCTTCAGCCAGGCGGCGTTCACGAACTCTCCCATCTTCGCCCGGTCCGAGGTGAACCGCACGAGCGGGAAGACGGCGAAGGACAACTGCAGGCTCAGGATCACCTGACTCAGAATCAGTAGCCGGGCGGTGCCGCTCTCCCCGAAGAAGATAGCGGTGAGGGCCGCGGGCACAATCGCGATGAGGCGGGTGATGAGACGGCGCAGCCACGGCCGGATGCGGATGTTCAGGAACCCTTCCATGACGATCTGCCCGGCGAGCGTTCCCGTGAGCGTCGAGTTCTGCCCCGACGCGAGCAGCGCGAGCGCGAACACGGCGCTCGCGCCGGCCACGCCCAGCAGCGGCGTGAACAACCGGTAGGCCTCCTGGATCTCGGCGACGTCGTTGTGGCCCGACGTGTGGAAGGTCGCCGCCGCGACGACGAGAATCGCGGCGTTGATGAACAGGGCGCAGGAGAGAGCGATGGTCGAATCGATGAACGCGTAGCGCACGGCGACCCGCTTCCCGGCCGGGGTCTCTTCGTAGCGCCTGGTCTGCACGACCGACGAGTGAAGGTAAAGGTTGTGCGGCATCACGGTGGCCCCGAGGATGCCGATCGCGATGTAGAGCTGGTCGGGGTCCCGCAGGATCGAGGTCGCCGGGACGAAGCCGGTCGCGACGGCGCCCAGGCTCGGCCGCGCGATGAAGATCTCGAACAGGAAGCACCCCGCGATCGTCGCGATCAGGGCCACGACGAGCGCCTCGAGCAGGCGGAACCCCTTGTGCTGCAGCAGCAGCACCAGCAACACGTCGAGTGACGTGATCGCGATGCCCCACGGCAGGGGGATCCCGAACAGGAGGTTCAGCGCGATCGCCGAGCCGATCACCTCCGCCAGGTCGCAGGCGGCGATCGCGATCTCACAAATCACCCAGAGAAACAGCGACGCGGGCCGCGAATAGTGGTCCCGGCACGCCTGCGCCAGGTCCCGCCCCGTGACGATGCCGAGCTTGGACGCGAGGCCCTGCAACAGGATCGCTATCAGGTTCGACAGCAGGACGACGCTGAGCAGCGTGTAGCCGAACTTGGACCCGCCGGCCAGGTCGGTGGCCCAGTTGCCCGGGTCCATGTACCCGACGGCGACGAGATAGCCGGGGCCCGCGAAGGCCAGCGCCTTGCGCCACCACGCGCCCTCGCCGACGGGGATGGTGCGGTAGACCTCGGCGAGGCTGGGCGCCAGCCGCGGGCGCCGCCACCCCGGCTCCGGTGGCCGCGGTTCCGGCGCGGGCTCAACGACTCGGATGGCCATGTTGCTCCACCGGCACCGCGCGGCACAGCAACAGCTGCGCGAGCTCGCGTCCCACCACGCGCGGGTCGCCCGACGGCACGAGCGAGATCGTCGTGGGACCGTTGAACGGCTGCCGCTCGGTCACCGTGACCAGCACACCCGGTGTGAGGCCCTGCTCCGCGAAGTAGCGGAGCCGCGCGGCATCCTGCGTGGCCACCTGCCGCAGCTCGAGCTTGGCGCCCGGCGCGGCGTCGGCGAGCGAGACGAGCTCGGCCTCCTCGATCTCACCCCCGGCGGTCGGAATGGGATCGCCGTGCGGGTCGTACTGGGGTTGGCCGAGCGCACTGGCCATGCGCTCGATCAGGTCGTCCGACACGGCGTGCTCGAGCTGTTCCGCCTCGGCGTGCACCCCGCCCCAGTCGTAGCCGAGGTGCTGCGTGAGGTACAACTCGAGGATGCGATGACGCCGGATCATCTTGAGGGCGGCACGCCGCCCCTGGGCCGTCAGCTGCACGCCGCGATACGGCACGTGCTCGATCAGCCCCGTCTCCGAGAGTCGCTTCACCATCCCGCTCACCGACGGCGGCGCCACCCGGAGCACGCCCGCGATGTCGCGCGTGGAAGCGAAGCCCCCCTGGCTCGAGAGGTGATAGATCGTCTTGAGGTAGTCTTCAACAGACCGCGTGAGCGGAGGGGTGGCGTCCCGTAGCATTGCGTGCATGCCGATTCTCCCTGCCGGAAAGGCGCGTGAAAGACAGCCGCTGGCACCGAGGTATGATGCGCCGGCGCAACAACTTCGCGCTCACCTACCGGCGAGAGTTAGTCTAAACTAATCGGGAGATGCTGTCAAGCAAATATGGAGATTTCTAGCGACTACAACTGGCCGGCCAGGTGCAAGAACGGGGTCAGAATCCGCTCCGTGAGGCCCCAGATCAGCGCGTCGTCCGCCACGCGGTAGGCCGGGAACGTCCACTCGACGCCCTGCACGGTGAGCGTCACCTCGCGACGCACGGCTGGATCGGTGAGGCGCTGCAAGGGAAGCCAGAAGGCGCGCTGCACCTCGTCGCTCGGCTCGAGCACCACGCGGCGCGGCAGTACGAACACGAACGGCCGCACGACGACCGGGGGCAGCGTGGGCGTGCGGGGATAGAGGTCGTCGAGCGCGCCCAGGCGCTCGGCGGCCGCGAGATCGACGCCCGTTTCCTCCCGGGTCTCGCGGATCGCCGTGGCCAGCAGATCGCGATCTCCCGGCTCGTGGCGGCCGCCCGGCAGCGCCACCTGCCCCGACCACGGATCGTCCGCCCGCTCCGCGCGGCGGATCAACAGTGCCTCGAGGCCGTTCGTGTCCTCGACGAGGATGAGCGCGACGGCTGCCGGGCGCGCCTCGGGCGCGTCGGCAGGTTGGGGCCGATGATCGTGCAGCGCCCGGCGCACCGCGGCGAGCGTGATCACTGCACACCACAGCCCGCCATTCCCAGGCTGAAGCCTGGGCTCGGCAGGGGCCTGCCCTTAAGGGCAACGCTGCGCCGAGCCCACCCTTCAGGGTGGGAACACGGAGCCGCCAGCTCACTCGCGCTCAACGTCACTATCACCGACTACTCGCCGTTGCGGAGGGGTAGCGCGCCGATGATCATTGTGCCGGAAATAATACCGGGCGATCGATGAGAATCCACGTGTGGATGGCGGTGGGGCTCGTCGCCGGGCTGGCCCTGGGCCTCGTCGCGGCGGTGACGCGGTCGCCGCTCTTGCTCGCGATCACGGGCCAGTGGCTGCGGCCGTTCGGCACGCTGTTCCTCAATCTGCTCTCGATGGTCGTGATCCCGCTGGTCGGCACCGCGCTGTTCGCGGGCGTCGCGGGGCTGGGCGACCTGCGGCGTGTGGGCCGGCTCGGCATGCGGACGCTCGGGTTTTTCTGGGGCACGACGCTGGCCGCGATCGTGATCGGGTTCGGGGTCGCCGCGCTGTGCCTGCCGTTCGCGGCCATCACGCCGAAGCAGCAGGCGGCGCTGCGCCTCGCCGCGTCGGCCGACTCGGGGTTCGTGCGGCACGCCGCCGAGCAGATTCCCACGGGCGCGCGGTTCATCGTGGAGCTGATCCCCGCCAATCCGGTGCGGGCCGCGGTGGACGGGAACCTGCTCCCCTTCATCGTGTTCACGACGATCTTCGCGGTGGCGGCGGCCGCGCTGCCCGACGACAAACGGCGCACCCTCACCGACCTGGCCGACGTCGCGACGCAGGCGTTGATCCGCATCGTGCACTGGGTGCTGCTCGTCGCGCCGCTCGGCATCCTCGCGCTGGTCGCGGGCGCGGTGGCCCAGCACGGGTGGGCGCTCGTCAAGACGATGGCCGTCTTCGTGCTGGCGGTGATCGCGGGGCTAGGGCTGTTCATCGCGGTGGTGTTCCTACCGGCGGTCGTGCTGGTGGCGCGGCTCGGGGCGGGGCGCTTCCTACGCGCGATCCGCGCCGCGCTGCTGATGGGCTTCTCGACCACCTCGTCGCTCGCTGCTCTCCCCGTCATGCTCGACGCCGCGGAGAACGACCTGCGGATCTCCCGCACCGTGGCGAGCTTTGCGCTGCCCCTCGGCGCGAGCATCAACCGCTCGGGGAGCGCCTTGTTCCAGGCGGTGGCCGTATTGTTCGTGGCGCGGCTCTACGGCGCCGGCCTGGGGCTCGGCGACATGTTTCAGGCGGGCGCCGCAGTGTTCCTCGCTTCGCTCACTGTGGCGAGCGTACCGTCGGCGAGCATCGTGAGCCTGGCTCCCGCGTTCACCGCCACTGGCCTGCCGCTCGCGGGACTCACCCTGCTCCTCGGCCTCGATCGCATCCCCGACATGTTCCGCACTATGACCAACGTCATGGGGACCCTGGCAGGTTCGGCAGTGGTCGCCGCCGTGGAAGGGGAAAAGCTCGAGTGACGTGGGTCGTCCCCGCCGGCTACGCCCTGTTCCTCGCCCTCATCGCCTACCGCTACGCGACCCGCCGCCCGCGACTCACCGCCTATCCCCCGCAGCCCACCGGCCCGCTGATCTCCGTCATCGTCCCGGCGCGCGACGAGGCGGTGAACATCGAGCGCTGCGTCGGCTCGATCCTCGCGACCGCGTACCAGCCCGTCGAGGTGATCGTGGTGGACGATCGCTCGAGCGACGCCACGCCGGCGACCGTCGAGCGTCTCGCCCGCTCGAGCGCGGCCCAGGGACGGTTGCGGCTGGTGCCCGGGGCCGAGCTGCCGCCGGGCTGGTTCGGGAAGCCGTGGGCGATCGTCCAGGGCTACCGCGTGGCGCGCGGCGAATTGCTGCTGTTCACGGACGCCGACACCTGGCACCACCCCGAGCTCATTCCCCGCACCGTCACGGCGCTGCGCGCCGAGCGCGTCGATCTCATCAGCGTGCTGGCGCGACAGGAGACGGTGACGTTCTGGGAGCGGCTGGTGCAGCCGCACGTGCTGGTAGCGCTGGCTTCGCGCGTGGGCGATTTGCGACGCGTGAACCGCACGCGGATCACGTGGGACGCGATCGCGAGCGGAGCGTACATCCTGACGACGCGCGTCGCCTACGAGCGGGTCGGCACACACGAGGCGGTGAAACAGAGCGTGGCCGAGGACCTGGCGCTGGCGCAATCATACGTGCGACATCATCTCGACATCTTCCTGACACACGCGGCGGAGTTCATGAGCGTTCGCATGTATCGCAGCCTCGCGGAGGTCGTCGCGGGGTGGTCGAAGAACCTGGCGCTCGGCGTGCCGCTGATGTTCCCGCCGATCAGACTGGTGCGCCGCGCGGCGCCTTATCTGATGTGGCTCCCGGCGCTGTGTTGGATCGTCCCGCCGGTGCTGTGGGCGGTGTACGGGTGGGGGTGGGGCTGGGCCGCGGCGACGACCGTCGTCTCGCTCGCGATCTGGATGACAGTGTACTGGGCCGAGGGCGCGCCACTCCGGTACGCGCTGCTCTATCCGCTGGGGGCGGCGATGGTGGCGTACATCATGATCCGGTCGGCGATAAGAGGGGGAAGGAGGGTCGAGTGGAGGGGGAGGGTTTACCGGGCGGACTGAACGGCCACCCCGCACGCCTGGAACGCCGGCGGGTGGTCGCCGCGCTGCAGCAGATCGTGCAGCATCTCGTGCTCGACGAGCAGGCGGTCGTTCGCCCGGGTCTCGGCCAGGTAGATGGTGTGTGGCGGTTGCCACCACCCGGCGCATTCGCCCTCGTAGGCGGGGCACGAGTAACTCGAGCCCGGCACCTCGTACCATTTGATGGCAGCGAAGTCGCCCGAGATGCCGGCGCAGCTCTCGATCTCAGCCCACCAGGTGCCGTAGGCGGCGGGCGGGGTGAACACCACGGCGCCCGCCGGGGCGAAGGTGTCCAGGCAGCCGAGGAGCAGCAGCAGGCAAAGCCAGCGGAGGCGCAGCGGCATGAGTGCGCTGGCAAGGTACTGCCCTCCGTCCCCTCGTGACAACGGTCCTTAGCTCAGTGCCCGCTCGGCGTGCGGGTCGACATCCAGAGATCGTTGCCCCCGCTACCGCCCGCCCGGTTGGACGTGAAGATCAGCGTCTGGCCGTCGCGCGACAGAACTGGTTGCGAGTCGACGTCCGGCGTGTTGAGCGGGGCGTCGAGATGCTCCGGTGCGGACCACGCGTCGTGGATGGCCTGCCGCGTGAACCGCCAGATATCAAAGTCGCCGGACGTGCCGGTTCGGTTCGAGGACAACAACAGCTCGTGCCCGTCGGCGCGCTCCGACACTTTTTGGTCGGCACCCGTCGAATTGAGCTCGGGCACAGCGACGGCGGGACCGAGCGGCACACCGTCGTTATCCAGGGAGACCTTGTAGACGTCAAGGGTGCCTCCCGCCGGAACCCGATTCAAGTACAAGGTGGCCGTCGGTTCTCCGCCTTCTCGCACGTAATACGACCCGTTCTCGGGGCCCGCGGTATTCACGTCGGACCCTAGGTTCACGGGAGGTCCCCAGGTGTCACCATCTTCGTTGGTGCCCGTTCGATGCGACACGTAGATGTCGGCACCACCAAGACCACCGGGTCGGGCGCTGAAGAAGAAGAGCAGGCGCCCGTCTTCCGACAGGGTCGGCGCGCCCTCGGCCGCGTCGCTGTTGATCGGTGCACCGAGGTTGACCGGCGTCTCCCAGGGGCACTGCACGCACTGGCGCCGGGACATCCAGATGTCGTTGCCGCCGAGGCCACCGGGTCGATTCGAGATGAAGTAGAGGGTGTGCTCGTCGGGCGAAAGACCGGCGTTCGCGTCGACGGCGCTCGAGTTGACGACCGGGCCGAGATTCACGGGCTCGGACCACTCGGAGCTGGCGAAGCGGTCGGCCTGGAGCTCGAACGTGAGCTCATCGGGCTCGGTGCCGCAGCCGAGCAGCATCATGAGCGGGCCCAGTGCTGCCACGATAGGATGCGCGGTTTTCATGGCACTTCCTTGCCGCTGGGCGTACGGGTCGCCATCCAGATGTCGCTGCCGCCCAGGCCACCGGTTCGGGTTGAAGCGAAGACGAGCGTTCGCCCGTCGTACGAGAGCGTCGGCTGAACGTCGTTGGCGGTGCTACTCAGGGGAGCCCCGAGGTGTTCCGGGGTCGACCACGGCTCATGCACGCTGCGACGCGTGGATCTCCAGAGGTCGGACGCGCCGAGGCTGGCAGCGCGATTGGAGTAGAAATAGATCTCGCGTCCATCAGTGCGGAGCGATGGATGCGCATCGGTGATCGTCGGACTCAAGTCGCTGAGCTCTGTGACCAGGACCGCCGGACCGCGCGTCTCACCATCGGTCGTCACCGGCGCATAGTAGATATCCAGGGCGACGGTATTGGGCCCGCGCGAGAAGTACAAGTTCGCGGATCCGTCTTCCCCGCTTTGGAGATAGAACCCGCCCGCTTCGAAGCCCGCGGTGTTGACGTCGGGGCCCAGATTCGTCGCCGGTCCCCAACTCAAGTCATCGTTCTTGTCGGCTCGACGCGCGACGTAGATGTCGTTGGAGCCTTGGCCACCGGGGCGGTCGCTCGAGAAAAACAACAGGTGTCCGTCGATGGAAATACTGGGCGACGCCTCGATGCCTGGGCCATTGACGCCAGGACCCAAGTTCACGGGCTCTTCCCAGGGGCTGTCGAGCGAGGGGCGCCGAGCGACCCAGATGTCCGCGCCGCCGAACCCGCCCGCGCGCGTCGACACGAAGTAGAGACTGAGCTCGTCAGGCGAAAGTGCCGGGTTCATTTCACCGGCGGCCGAATTGACCGGCGCCCCGAGGTTCTCCGGCTCGGACCACTCGGAGTTGGCGAAGGACATGGCCTGGAGCCTGGGCGCGGCGGGATTGGGATCCGTCGCGCACGCGACGAGCAGCGCGATGGTGGCAGGTGATGCCAACGTAGCGATTGACACGCCTCTCATGAGACCTCCTCTTAATGCCCGCTCGACGTCCGGGTCGATATCCAGATGTCCGTGCCGCCAAAGCCACCGGCCCGACTCGACGCGAAGACCAGTGTCCGACCATCGCTCGACAGACTGGGTTGCTGCTCGGCGGCCGCCGAGTTGAGCGGGGCCCCCGGGTTCACGGGGGTGGACCAGGGGTCGTGAACGCTGCGGCGGGTGGAGGTCCACAGATCGGCCCCGCCCAGGCCACCGGGGCGGGTTGAGAAGAAAAGGATCTCCCTGCCATCGGTGCGCAGCGTCGCGCCCTGGTCGGTGGCAGTCGGGTGGCTGAGCTCAGGAATCAATATCGCAGGCCCGCGAGTCTCCCCGTCCCGCGTGAGCGGCGCATAGTAAAGATCGGCCGTCCCGCCCGGCGGTGCCCGGTTGAAGTAAAGGTTGCCCGCCCCATCCTCCGCGCTTTGCAAGTACTCCGCCCCCGCCTCGCTCGCCGGGGTGTTGACGTCGGGCCCCAGGCCCACCGGGGATTCCCAACCGAAGTCGTCCTTCGGATCGCCGCGGTGTGACAGGTATAGATCGCTCAGTCCCTGCCCACCGGCGCGAGTGCTCGTGAAGAAGAGCATATGGCCGTCGATGGACAGGCCCGGCCCGGTCTCGCTCGCGCTGGTGTTGACGACCGGTCCCAAGTTCACGGGCGCGTCCCACGGACAGTCAGCACAGACGCGTCGGGCCACCCAAATATCGAATGAACCCGACCCGCCCGGTCGGTCCGAGCCGAAGTAGAGGGTGAGCCCGTCATTAGAGAGGTTCGGGCCCTGCTCGTTGAACGCCGTGTTGATCGCGGGGCCGAGATTCGCGGGCTCTGACCACTCGGAGTTGGCGAACGACATGGCCCTGATCCCGAGCACGCGCTCGCTCGACTCTGGCCCGCAGCCCGCGAGCAGCGCGAGGCTGGTCGCCGACGCAAGCCTGGCGATCGATACGCCGCTCATGGTTTCCCCGCCTTCATGCCCGTTCTCACTGCCCAGGCTGACCGAGGGGACGAGGGACGCGGAGAGAGCTGCCGCGATGGGCCACGTGTGCCGCCACGCTGCACCCTTGACGCGCGGGCCGACGCCGCCCCCGCACCGGCGGCCTGGCCGATGACTTGCACGGGCGCGTACGCGTCATACCCCGTGCCGTCGCCCAGCTGGCCCCAGCCGTTGTAACCCCAGCAGTAGGCGACGCCCGCGGCGGTCAACCCGCAGCTGTGATATCTGCCGAAGGCGCTCACGGCCCCGAAGCTGAGCCCGCCGGCGATCAGCACCGGCGTCGGGCTGTTCGCCCCCGTGCCGTCGCCCAGCTCACCGTTGCCGTTATAGCCCCAGCAGTAGCCGTCACCACCCGCTGCCACCCCGCAACTGTGGAAGGAGCCGGCACTCAGGGTCGCGAACTTCGGGGCGCTCTGGACGGGCACCGGCACCGTGCTGCAGCTGATTACGACACCGAAACCGTTACACGTTTCCGTCGTCGTCGCCCCGAGCTGGCCATCGCCGTTGTCGCCCCAGCAGTACGCGGTGCTGTCGGCAGTGAGGCCGCACGCGTGCCAGTAGCCGACGCTGAGTGTGCCGAACTTGAGGCCGCCCGATACGAGAACGGGCGCGGTGCTACACGGCTCCGCGCTGCACAGCTCGGGGCCGCCCCCGGGGCCGATCCCGAGTTGCCCGGCGGAATTGTTTCCCCAGCAGTACGCGGCGCTATCAGCGGTGAGGCCACAGGCGAAAATATTTCCAGTGCCGACGCTCACGAAGGCGCGCCCGCCGCTCACGGCGACAGGTGTCCGGCTGTTTGCCGTCGACCCGTTGCCGAGCGCGCCGTAGGTGTTGTCGCCCCAGCAATAGGCGGCGGCGTCGCCCTGCTGAAGGGCGCAGCTTTGCTCCCAGCCGGCGGCGAGCGACGAGAAGCTGCGCCCGCCCGCGACAGCGAGCGGTGTCGTGCTGCACGGGATGCCTTCGAAACCGCAGATTTGCGCGCCGGGTGTACCGGCGCCCAGCTCGCCGTAGTAATCGAGTCCCCAGCAGTACGCCGCGCCGCTCACGGTGAGGCCGCACGTATGGATCGCACCCACGCTGATCGCGGCCAGGGTCGGACCGAGGGAGACCGCCACAGGCGCGAACTCGCTGGCCTTCGCACCTTCGCCCATCTGACCGTACGTCCCGTGGCCCCAGCAGTACGGCGCGCCGCCCACCGTGAGGCCGCAGGAGTGATAGGCGCCTGGTTGGACGGTCGCGAAGGTCACGACCTCCACGGTGACCGTCGCCGTCCCGCTCTTCGACTCGGCGGCCGCTGTGATCGTCGCCGATCCCGGACTGACGCCGAAGACCACGCCCGATGCATCGACGCTCGCGGCCGACGCATCGCTCGTCCAGGTGACGGTGGGATCAACACGCCGGCTTCCGCTTGCGTCGATCATCACGGCGCGGAGCAGTGCCGCTCCGCCCGCCACGACCGATCGGGTCGGCGGCGTTACGGTGACCGTGCTGATGGGTCCTCCGCCGCGTACCGCCGCCCACGTCGCATCGCCGGATGGGCATGAGCCAGACCCGTTGATCAGGTGATCGGGAGGCGTCCCAGCCACATCGGCAGCGTAGAAGCAGTTCCCGGCTGAGAAATTGACCGACACGGCGCCGGATGCGGAGTACACGAAGCCGCCGCCATTGACGGAGCTGGAATGCGAGTTGTCAATCGAGCCGTCCTGCCGATCGCACGTCCCGAGCTGATAATTCGTGCCCGCGAAGCCGTCCCCGCTCTTGGTAAACACATAGGTCCCGGTGTCGTTGCAGGCGAGGGGATTCCCGATCACCTCGGTGTAGTTCCACACGCCGCTCAAGTCCACGCGCTGCACGCAGGTGACCTGGAAGGTGGTCAGCGTCGTGCCGCCCGCGGTGACGGACACCGTGCGCGGATTCTGCCCGCCGACGGGGCAGTTCGCCACAGCGCCGCTGAGCGCCAGCGAGTAAGTCCCGGGCTTCAGCTGCGAGAAGGTCACCGTCCCGTTGACGGCGATCGGCTGCGACGAGCTACCGGTGCCGCTCAACGTGTCGCCTTGGAGCGCGACGGTATAGCCATCGGGATCCAAGTCCGTACCCCCCGTCGCGGCCGTCACCCGAATGCTCCCGGTGGTGGGCGCGGCAGTGGTTTCGGACCCCTTACATGCGACAGCGACGAGAAGGAGCGCCGCACACCAGGGCCAGCGCCGGGGGAAGGTGGTCGAAATCGCGTTCATCGATTCCTCCAGGGCTGGTCACGCGCCGTTCTCGCATTGACTACAACCCGTTGTAGCCGCACGAGTTGCGCGGCTTCGCCCAGCGCAGCGCGGGCGCCCTGCGCCGTATCCATTCGCAACATCGGTAAACGAGGGATAAGTTAGGCCGCTCGGGTAGCGACCCGGTCAAAAACGGGTCAAACGGGGCCCAATGCTGGCAGTGCGGGTGTTCGGCGGGCTTGCAGTGGAACGAGACGGCGCCCAGTGCGGCGGCGCCGCCGCGCGCCGTAAGACGCTCGCACTCCTGGCCCTGCTCGCCGGCGCGGGCCGCCGTGGTCTCAGCCGCGACAAGCTCACCGCTTACCTGTGGCCTGAATCGGACACCGAGCACGGTCGCGGCCTCCTCAAGCAGGCCTGCTACGCGCTACGCCGCGACCTCGGCGCCCCCGAGCTGTTCCTCGGATCGATCGAGCTGCGGCTCAACCCGGGGCTGATCTCGAGCGACGTGGAATCATTCGAAGGCGCGCTGGACCAGCACGACCCGGCACGCGCGGTCTCCCTCTATCGGGGGCCGTTTCTCGACGGCTTCTACCTGAACGGTGAGGGCGATTTCGGTCGGTGGGTGGAGGGCGAGCGGGCGCGACTCGCCAAGCTGATGAGCGACGCCCTCCAGTCGCTGGCCTGCGCAGCCAGCGAGCGCGGCGAGCACCGGACGGCCGCCGACTGGTGGCGTCGGCTCGCGGAGCTCGATCCATTCAGCTCGCGCGCGGCGCTCGGCCTCATGACCGCGCTGGAAGCCCTCGGCGAGCGCGCCGAGGCATTGCAGCACGCGCGGCTTCACGGTACGCTGCTCCATCAGGAGCTCGACGCCGCGCCCGAAGCAGCCGTCGTGGAACTGGCCGAGCGGCTGCGCGGGGAGTCGGACGGGGGCCCCGTGCGCCGCTGGTACTCGCGTCGGGGCGGCCGGCGCAGCTCGGACGGCGTAGCGCCGGAACACGCCGCGGTGCACGACCCCGCCGCGCCGCGGTCGCCGCGCCCTGGAGCTGGCGTTACTGCGGCGAAGCTGGCGCTCGGCGCGGCGCTGCTTACTGGCATCGGTGCGGCGCTCGTCGCGCGACCCGATCGACACGTCCGATTGGACCCCGATCTCGTCGCGGTCGCGCCGTTCGACGTCCTCCCGCCGCAGCTCGCGCTCTGGCGGGAGGGGTTAGTGGACGTCCTGTCGCGCGGCCTGGACCGGGCCGGTCCGCTGCGCGCCGTCACGCCCACGCTGGTCACTCGCGAGTGGCGCGGCCGCGCCGATCCCGCCTCTGCTGCCGAGCTGGGCCGACGCACGGGTGCGGGCCTCGTGTTGTACGGGGCGCTGCTCGGAGCGGGGCCGGATTCCGTGCAGCTCACGGCGACGCTCGTCGACGCCGCGTCCGGCCGCACGCTCGCGGAGCTTGCATACCGCGATGTCGTCGACCGCGTCGATCGCATGAGCGACTCGGTGATCGCCGCCGTGTCGCGCGAACTGCGCCGCACCCGCCCGATCGTGGCGACGGCGGCCGGCCGGCGGCATCGGATCACCACTAACGTGCTCGGCCCGGACGGCAGCGCGTCCATCTGCGGCCTCCTGCCGCAGGGAGCCCAGGTGCCGGTGCGCCTCTTCAATTCCACCCCGCCGCCGTTGCTCGGGGGCTACGGCACCTTGACGTGCCCTGAATCCCGGGTCCACCTGTCGGCCCCTGCCGGCAGTTGGTACCTCGGGGTCGAGCTGCCGCCTGCGCCGGGGCTCAGTGCGCTGCCGTGGCGCTATCTCGCGACCAGCCCCGTGGCGATCGGTGGCGGCGATGCGTCCCACGACATCGTGATAGAGGAAGGCTCCCGGCTGGGTGGCCGCGCCACGTTCGAAGGGAAGCCCGTGGAGGGGGTTGGCCTGACCGTGAGCTACGAGTCGCAAGGCATGATGGCGGCCTACGGCGGCAGCGGGAAGGACGGTCGCTGGGTGGAGTTCTTCGGCCGTTCGCCGGTCGTGCTCCAGAAGGGCGTGCGGTACACGTTGCGACCGTTCTCGTGCGAGTTCCTCGGCGCCAAGCTCGTGAACAAGCCGCCCACTGGCGGGTTCCTCTTCCCATCCGAGTTAGCGGCGATCGACTGCACCCTCGTCAGGGCACCCAGTGCGCGGTTTACGCACGACCTGACCAGACTGGTCGTGACGGCGATGCCGGGCGACATCGGGGGGCTGTCGGATGAGTTCGTGCACGACGTCGGGTTCGGGTGGGGGGTACAGTTCCCCGTCGCCGCGGGCCAGTCCCCATCCCACGACCCCTCTGTCTCTCAGCTCTCTTCGGGCGGCCTGATGATCGGCATCGCGCCCGGCCGCGTGCTCAGCGGCGTGACTCGGCGGGATCTGGCCGCGTGCGGCGCCGCCTGCCGCGACCTCGGGTTGGACGGGCGGGTGCACGTCACCGCCTCGCCGCAGTGGGGGAAGAGAGTCACATGGCGGTACTCGGACGCGCGGTCACCCGAGGGCGTCGGGCTCCGCGTCGTGCAACAGTCGTTCGACGGCCGGCCGCCTGCGGACTACGTGCTGTTCGACTTCACCATCACCAACGCCGGGCCGGCGACGACCACCTTCCATGCGGGATTCTTCGGCGATTGGGACATCGGCGTGAACGACAACGACGACGTCGGGTTCACCGAGATGGGCGGGCGCTTGATGTATCAGACCGACAGCGACCTCCGGGGACCGTACCTGGGGACGTTGCTCAGCGGCGACGCGCCGATCACCGGCAACTACTTCTTCACTAAGGCGGCGTGGCCCTCACTCACGGAGCAGGTCGACGCCCTGGCGGGACGCCTCTCGCGGCCCGCCAGCGACGCGCCGGGCGACTACCGGTATATCCAGGGAGCCGGACCCATCACGCTCGGCCACGAGCAGAGCGCCGACCTGTGGATCGCGGTGGTCGCGGGAGATTCGAGGGAGCAGCTGCTCGCCAACGCCGCGTGGGCGGCGGCGGACATCGCGAACCGGCGGAGGCGCCCCTAGAGCTCCCCCACCACCCGCGCCGCCAGCAGCAACCCCACCACCACGCTCACCGTCGCCGATCCCAAGTGCAGTACCGTTGCCCAGCGCGCGCCCCCCCCGGAAGCGAGGCGCACCAGTCCCGCGAGTGAGAACGACACGAACAGCATCCCGAGCATCGTGCCGGCGGCGAAGGCGAGGAAGTAGGTGAGTTGCGCGGTGCGAGTGGGCGCGGCGGCGACGAGCAGTACCAGGATCGCGGCGCTTCCGGCGAGCCCGTGCAGCAACCCGAAGCCGAGCGACCGGCGGGCGTCTCCCTGCGGGTGCGCGTGCGCGTGCGCGGCATCGTGGGCGTGGCTATGAAGATGAAGATGCGGACCGCCATCGTGCGCGTGCACGTGCAGGTGCCAGCGCCCCCGCACGTAACGGACGAGGACCGACGCACCGAGCCCGATCAGGAGCAGGCCGACCAGGAAGTCGGCGGCGGGCCAGAGCCGTCGCGGCAGCTGCAGCCCGAACAGCATGATGGCCCCCACGACGACGCCCACGCTCAGGCTGTGACCGACGGCCCACGCGACCCCCAGCCGGCAGGCATCGAGCAGCTTGCCCTGGCGCGTGGCGAGGGTCGAGACCGCGGCCAGATGATCGGGCTCGAAGGCGTGACGGAAGCCCAGCAGCAGGCCGAGGCCCGCCAGGGCGAAGAAGCTCGTGTTCATCGGCGCGGCAATCTAGCGACCCTAGCCGCCGCCGCCCAGCCCCGTCACTTTCCAACCTTTCGGGCCTAAGCCCTATCGAATGCGGCACATGGAGCTCACCATCCCTGGGTGGCGACACTGCACAGAGATCCGGACGAGGCGGCGCGGCGAAGTGGGCGGGGCGGGCGGGGGGGGCGGGGGGGGGACGCGGAAACGGCCGACGCGGCGCTCGCCGCCGCCGGGGACGGCCGCGCCTTCGAGCGGCTGTACCGCGCGCACGTCGCGCGCATCCACAGCCTCGTGCGCCGCATGATGGGGCCGGATCACGCGGATGACGTCACCCAGGACGTGTTCGTGCGCGCCTGGAACAAGCTGGCCACGTTCCGGGCCGAGGCGGCGTTCGGCACGTGGCTCCACCGCCTCGCGGTGAACGTGATCCTCGCGCGCCGCACCACCCTCGGCACCGAGCGCGGGCGCTACGACGACTCGCAGGACGCGCTGGAGGTGGTGCCGAGCCGGCCGGGCGCGGGCGTGGAGCTGTCGCTCGACTTCGAGCAGGCGATGGGGCGGCTGCCCGACGGGGCGCGCCAGGTGTTCGTGTTGCACGACATCGAGGGCTATCGCCACGAGGAGATCGCCGACATGCTGGGGATCGTCGAGGGCACGTCGAAATCGCAGCTGCATCACGCGCGCATGGCGCTGCGCAAGCATCTCGAGCGCTGAAGGACCCAGGGGAACGATGAAAGACCAGTGGACGGATCGACTGAGCGAGTACCTGGACGGCGAGCTGGGCGCCGCGGAGCGCGCCGCGCTGGAGGGGCACCTCGCGACGTGCGGCGAGTGCGGCGCGACGCTCGCCGAGCTGCGTCGCGTGGTGGCGCGCGCCGGCGCGCTCGACGACCGGCCGCCCACCGCCGACCTGTGGCCCGCGATCGCCGAGCACATCGGCGTAGTGAGTCTCCCGGCGCGGCGCGCCCGGCGGCGCATCGTCTTCACGGTGCCGCAGCTCGCCGCGGCTTCGGTCGCACTCGCCCTGGTCTCGAGCGCCACGGCGTGGCTCCTGATCCGCGCCGGCGCGCGTGCGCCCGTGGCGGAGGCGCCCACGCCGGCGCCGAGCGCGCCGGCGACGCCGGCGACCGCCGCGATGTATCCCGACAAGCGCTACGCCGCGCAGGTCGCGGATCTCGAGCGCGCGCTCGAGCGCGGCCGCGGGCAGCTCGACACCACGACCGTGCGGGTGATCGAGAAGAACCTGCGGATCATCAACCGGGCGATCCGCGAGGCGCAAAGCGCGCTGGCGGCTGACCCGGCGAACTCGTATCTCAACCTGCATCTCGCCCAAGAGATGAGGCGCAAACTGGAGCTGTTGCGGCAGGCGGCGGCCCTGGCCGGCGCCCGAAGCTAGAAAGGACAGACGGAATGCTCACCACGCTCACGACCCTGGCGGCTCTCGCCCTGCAGCAGACCGACACCACGGTGCCGGTGCGAAGCGGCGCACGCCTCGAGGTCAACAACTTCGGGGGCGAGATCGCCGTCAAGACGTGGAGCCGCAGCGCGGTGCGCGTCGAAGCGAACCACTCGAGCCGCGACCGCATCCAGATCGTGGCCTCCGACCAGTCCGTGCACGTGAAATCCGAGGGCGGGCGGCACGGGCCGGGCACGATCGACTACAACATCACGGTGCCCACGTGGATGGCGCTGAACCTCTCGGGCGTCTACACCGACATCAAGGTGGCCGGCGCCCAGAACGAGGTGACGGCCGAGACCGTCCAGGGCGAGGTGACCGTGCTGGGCGGGTCGGGGACCGTGTCCCTCAAGTCGGTCCAGGGATCGGTGACACTCGAGAAGGCGAAGGGACGTATCGATCTCAACTCCGTGAACGAGGAGATCAAGGCGACCGAGATCTCCGGCGACATCTCCGCGGAGACCGTGAACGGGGGCATCACGCTGCTGCAGATCGAATCCGCGAACACCGAGGCCAATACGGTCAACGGCGATATCACGTACGACGGCACGATCAAGGACGCGGGCCGCTACCGCTTCTCGACCCACGATGGTGACCTGCGCATTTCGGTGCCGGAGAAGGCGAACGTGTCGGTCTCGGTGTCGACGTTCAACGGCGATTTCAACGCCTGCTTCCCCGTCAAGTTGACGGGCAAGACCAAGCACCGGTTCAGCTTCACGATCGGTTCCGGAAGCGCCCGCCTCGAGGTCGAGTCGTTCGACGGCGACATCAAGCTTTGCCGGCCCGGGCAGGTGAGCAAGAACGAGAGCGACAAGGAGGAAGAGTGACGATGCGCACGACCACATTGCTGCTCGTCGCCGCGGGTCTGGCCCTCCCGGCCCGGCAGGCCGCGGCCCAGAACGAGTTCCACTGGAAGGGAAAGGTCGCCGCCGGGAAGGCGATCGAGATCAAGGGCGTGAACGGCGACGTGAGTGCCGTCGCCGGATCGGGCGACGTGGAGGTGACGGCGGTCAAGCACGCGCACCGCAGCGACCCCGACGAAGTAAAGATCGCGGTCGTGGAGCACCCGGACGGCGTGACCATCTGCGCCGTTTACCCCAGTGACGGGCGGCGGGAGAACACGTGCGAGGCGGGTGACCACGGGCACATGAGCACGCACGACAACGACGTGGCGGTGGACTTCACGGTGCGCGTGCCCGCGGGAGTCCGTTTCGTGGGCAGAACCGTGAACGGCTCGGTGGAGGCGGCGCATCTCGCGAGCGATGTCGAGGCGAATACGGTGAACGGCGCCATCCGCATCTCCACCTCGGGCTTCGCCCAGGCCGGGACGGTAAACGGGTCGATAACGGCGTCGCTGGGCCGCGCTAACTGGAGCGACGCCCTCGAGTTCCGCACCGTGAACGGCGGGATCACGCTGGATCTCCCGGCCGATCTCTCGGCAGAGGTGAACGCCAAGACCGTGAACGGCGACATTGTGACCGACTTCCCGCTCATGGTGACCGGCCGGCTGGGGCCGCGCAGCCTCCACGGCACGATCGGCAGCGGTGGGCGACGGCTCGATCTCGACACCGTGAACGGGAGCATCAGGCTGAGAAAGAGCACGTGAGGGAGAGGGAGCAGGGAGCGGGGAGCGGGGAGCAGTACCCATCCGGCTGTCTGCTTCTGCTCCCCGCTCCCTGCTCCCCGCTCCCCGCAGTAATCCGGTCCTCTTCGCAACATCCCGGTACCTAATCCCGGCCCACTCCGTCCCACCTTGGGGCCGTCCGAACCAGGGGCCCCGTGGTGCTGCGGGATCTTCTCGCCCGCACCGAGCAGATCGACGATCTTCGCCACCTCTTTGGGGCGCTCGGTTTCGCCGCGGCGTGGGAGAACGTGCCACCCGGGCCCTGGCTCGGGCTGCCGCACGCCGAAGCGGCCGGCGTGACCCGCGCCGCGCTGGTGGCGCGGCACGAGGCGTTCCGGGTGTTCGCCCTGGAGGCACGGGACCCCGAGCGCGCGGCGCGGGCAGCGGCGGAACGCCTCGCCGCACGGGCGGAGCGGGGGCTCGCGTGCGCCCTCGCCGGGAGCGGCTCGCCGGAACGACTGGTGTGCGCCAGTTGGCGCGTGGGTGCGCGCGGGCCGTCCGTGCGGCTCGCCACGATCCCCCTCAAGCGGCCGCCCGGCGGCGCCCTGGAGACGCTCGAGCGATTCGCGCCGGTCCCGGGTGAGACCTCCCTCTCCCTCAGCCTCCGCGTCGGCGAAGCGCTGGCGAGCGAGGCAGTCACCCCGCGCTTCTTCCAGGCGTTCCGCGCGGTGCTCGAGCGGCTGACCGATCGCCTCGCCGCGCCACGCAGCCGCACCGAGCGCCACGCCCTCACGCTCACCGCGCTGACGCGGGTGCTGTTTCTCTACTTCGTGCAGGCCAAGGGCTGGCTCGACGGCGACCGGCGCTACCTGATCCACCGCTTCGACCAGGGCCTGGCAGGGCACCGTGACTTCCACCGCCAGGTGTTCGACCCGCTGTGCTTCGGCGCGCTCAACCGGCCCGCGACCGAGCGATCGCGTGCCGCCTGCGCCCTGGGACGGCTGCCGTTCTTGAACGGCGGTCTGTTCGAGCCCACCGCCCTGGAGCGCTGCCACGGCACCGCCCGCTGGAGCAACGCCGACTGGCGTGACGCGTTCGACGACTTGTTCGAGCGATTCCACTTCTCGGCGCGCGAAGCGGACGACGGCGATCTCGTGGCACCCGACATGCTGGGCCGGGTGTTCGAGGGCGTCATGGATCCCGACGAGCGGCGCAAGAGCGGCAGCTACTACACGCCCGCCGGCCTGGTGCGCGAGGTGGTGCGCGCCGGGCTCGAGGCAGTCCTGGTGCACCGCTTCGGGCTCGCGCCGCGGGCCGCCGAGCGCTGGGTCCACCACGACGAGGCGCCCCAGTCCCCCGCCGAGCGGCCGGACCTGCGCAGGCTCACGGTGCTCGACCCCGCCGTCGGCTCGGGCGCGTTCCTGCTGGGCGCGCTGGAGGAGCTGACGCGGCTGCGCCGTGCCGGCGGTGAAGGCCCGCCCGGCACAGTGCGGCGCGACGTGCTGGCCCGCTCCCTGTACGGCGTCGACCTGAAGCTCACGGCGGTGCGGCTGGCCGAGCTGCGCCTGTGGCTCGCACTCGTCGCCGACGAGGCCGAGACCGACCTCACGCGGATCGCGCCGCTTCCCAACCTCGACGGGCACGTGCGTCAGGGGGACGCGCTGATCGACCCGCTCGCGCTCGCGCGCACGCTGTCTGGACGCCCGGGCCTGACGGCCGGGGCCATGGTGGTCGATCGACTGGCGGCAGCCCGCCGTAGCCTGTTCGACCTCGCCGGCCCCGCCAAGCGCCAGGCACAGGCCGAGCTCCAGCGCGCCGAAGCGGCGTTGGCTCGCGGGCTGTTCGACGAGGCGCTCCACGCGCTCGACGGGCGCATCACCGAGCTCGTCGCGGCCGCGAAGGACCGCGACCTGTTCGGCCGGAGGCGTGGACTCACGGCGGACGAGCGGGCTCGGCTCCGTCGCCTGCGGGCGAGCCGCCGGGAACTCCGCGGGGCTGCACGCACGCTACGGCGCGAGGGCGGTGCCCCGTTCTTCGCGTTCGAGTCGCACTTCGCCGACCTGCTCGCGCGCGGTGGGTTCGACCTGGTGACGGGAAACCCGCCCTGGGTGCGCGGCGAGCGGCTGCCCGCGCAGGTGCGCGAGGCGCTCGCCACGCGCTACGTCACCTGGCGCCCTGCACCCGGGCCCGGCTTCGCCCATTTGCCGGACCTGGCGGTCGCTTTCGTCGAACGGACCCTCGAGCTGGCCGCGCCGGGGGGCGCGGTGGCGCTGCTGGTACCGGCGAAGCTCGCGTCGAGCGGCTACGCCGAGCCGCTGCGGCGCCGGCTCGCCGACACCACGCGGCTCGAGCGGGTGGCGCGGGTGGACCGCACCGAGAGCGCGTTCGGCGCCGCGGTGTACCCGATGGCCCTCGTCGCCGCGCGCGCCGAGCCCGCGAGCCGCGAGCAGGTCGCCACGCTGCTCGGCCCGAAGGGCCAGGCACCCCAGATCGCGCAACGCGCGCTCCAGGCGGACGGCCCCTGGATCCTCTCTCCCGACGCGCTCCGCGTGGCGCGGCACCTGCGGGGCGCATTCCCCACCATCGGCGACCGGTGGAGGCCGCAGCTCGGCGTGAAGACCGGCGCCGACGACGTGTTCGTCGTCCCCCATCCGGACCGTGCGACCCGTCCCGCGGCGCGGGGCCGTGACCTCAGCCCGTGGCGATTCACGCTGCGGGCCCACGTGCTGTGGACGCACGCGCCCGACGGGCGGCCGCTCGAGCGGCTCCCGCCCGAGCTGGCGCGCGCGCTCGGCCCGCACCTCGATCGGCTGCGGCGCCGCAGCGACTACCGCGCCGGCGCGCCCTGGCAGCTGTTTCGCACCGCCCTGGCGCACGCCCCGCACCGCGTGCTGTGGCCGGATCTCGGCCGGCGGCTCGCAGCGGTCGTTCCCGAACCGGAGGTCGTACCGCTCAACACTGTGTACGGGATCGCGACGCGCACGGCGGACGACGCGCACGCGTTGGCCGCCCTGCTCAACTCGCGCTGGCTCACCGCGCTGGCGCGACTGCGCGCCGACCCCGCCCGCGGGGGCTTTCACCGCTTCAACGCCCGGGTCGTGCGCGAGCTGCCCGTGCCGGCGGATGCGGCCGCGTGGGCCGCGCTCTCGGTCCGCGGACGCGCTCGCGCGTCGGACGACACCGCCCTCGCCGACGCCTACCACCTCGACGCTCGAGATCGCCGTGCGCTGGCCGTCCTCGCCCCGGATCCTGTCTGAGCACCTCGCGCCGCTCTCCGAGCCGCTCGCCTGTCTCCTCACGCCGGGCGAAGGGGCGGCGCTCAGGCCGCCGGGCGTCGTTGCCGCGCTCGCGGCGGGCGCGCTGCTCGACTTCGAGCCGGTGGCGGCGCAGCCGGGGGACGCGGCGTGGCTCGCCCCGCACCAGGTCCCCGCCGTCGCGCGGCTGCGCGCCATCCTCGCTCGTTACGGCGGCGCGCTGCTCGCGGACGCGGTCGGCCTGGGCAAGTCGTACGTCGCGCTCGCCGTGGCACTCGGCACAGGCGAACCCTTCGCGCTCGTCGTGCCAGCGGTGCTGGTGCCCCAGTGGCGGTCGCTCCTCGCTCGGCACGACTCGCGGGCGCCGATCCTCACGCACGAATCGCTCAGCGGGCGTTCTATCCGCCTAACCGCCTATCCGACTATCCGTCTGCTTGTCGTCGACGAAGCCCACCGATTCCGGAACCCCGAGACCAACCGCTACCGCGCGCTGGCGCGGCTCGCGGCGGGCGGCCAGCGGGGGCAGGGGGGGCAGGGGGGCGGGGGGGGCCGGAAGGTGCTGCTCGTGACGGCGACGCCGGTGCACAACCGCGTGGCCGAGCTGTTCCACCTGTTTCGCCTGTTCCTGCGGGATCACGACCTGACGGCCCTGGGCGTGCCGTCGCTGCGGCGCGCCGCGCGTGGCGACGTGGCGGCGCAGACGCTGGCCGCGGTCGCGGCGCGACTCGTCGTGGCACGCTCGCGCGCCCGCGCCCGCGCGGGGTACCCCGCCGGTCCGGTCGCCCTCCGCTTTCCCGAGCGGGCGGCGGGCGAGGTGATCCGCGCCGGGACGGCCCCGGAGCGGCAGCTCGAGGACCTGGTTCGCGGGGTCGCGCAGCTCGAAGTGTCGGCGGCAGGCGCGACCGCCGGATTGTTGCGCCTCATGCTGCTCTCGCAGCTGGCCTCGAGCCTGCCGGCGTTCCGCGCGTCGCTGGCGCGCTACGAGGCGTTTCTCGATCTCGCGCGCGCGGCCGCGGCCGAGGGGCGCTCGCTCGGGTCGCGTGAATTCCAACGGCTGTTTCCGCGAGGCGAAGCGGCGGACTTGCAACTCACGTTGCTGCCCCTGCTGCTTCCCCCCGGCACGGCGGCGGCCGGCGCACGGGATCAGGCGGTAGTGCGGCGCTTGCGCGACCTCTCCAGCACGGCCTCCGACCCCAAGGCGGACGCGCTCGCACGCCTGCTCGCGGCGCGCGACGGCAAGACGATCGTGTTCGTGCAATCGCGGGCGACGGCGCGCTATCTGCTCCGGCGGCTCCCGGGACGGCGTGTCGCGGCGGTGATGGGCGAGGCCGGACTGTTCGGACGGGAGGTTGCAGGACGAGGCGAGGTGTTGCGGGCCTTCGCGCCGCGCGCCCAGGGCGCGCCGTCGCCGGCCCCCGCGCTCGAGACCGACGTCCTGATCGCCACCGATCTCTTGAGCGAGGGGTTGAATCTTCAGGACGCCGTGCGGGTGATTCATTACGACCTGCCGTGGAGCCCCGCGCGGCTCACCCAGCGGGTGGGCCGAATCGATCGCGCCGGATCGCCCCATGCGCGCATCGAGACGATCACGCTGCTTCCCGCGCCGCCGCTGGCGGAGGCGATCGCCCTCGAGCGCCGCCTGCTCGGCAAGGCGCGGGCGCAGGCGCGCGCCGGCGCCGGGCCGCACGCGCTCGACTGGTGCGACCGCCTGCAACGGCTGGGCGCGACGGTGGGCGCAGCCGGCGGGCCGGCGTGGGCCGCCGTCGCCGAGCGCACCAACGCGGCCGTGCTGGTGGTGCGCATCGGCCGGCTCGTCGAGGCACTGGTCGTGACCGAAGAGGATGCGGCGCCCGACCCGGTGCGGGCGACGTCGCTGCTCGAGCGGGCCGCGCGCGCCCGGCCCGCGACCCTCGACCCCGCGGCCCTCACGCGGGCAATCGAGCGCGCCGCACCGCTGGTGCGGGCCCGCCTCGGCGCCGTCGAAGCGGCCCGGTGGCGTGCCGAGGATCGCGACCGGCTGGGCCGGCGGCTCATTCCGTGGGTGCTCGCCGCCGCCCGGCGCGCCGCCCAGCGGCGCGAGCACGCCGAGCTCGCCCGGCTCGACGCCCTCATCTCGCGCCTCGCACTCGGCATGACCGCGGGAGAGGAGCTGCTGCTCGAGGATCTCCTGGCGCGAGGCGGCCCGCTGGCGGTGCGCGACGTGCTGGCGTGGCACGAGCGGCTCGCGCCGGCGGCGGAGGGGGCGGACGCTCCGGGCGTGCAGCTCGTCGCGGCGGTCGTGCTGCGGCGGCCGCCGTGAATCAATCCGGCTCGAGCAGCAGCTCTTCAAGATCGAGGTCGCGCTGCACGCGCCGCATCACGGCGTCGTTGATGGCTCCCTCGTCGCGCATCCGGAGCAGCTCGCGCCGCTCCGCCACGAGCAGCTCCCGCGCGAGCCGCCGGTCCGCGGCGGAGATGGCCTCCTCGCCGCCGTCCGCGACGCCCTTCGCCTGACCGTGCAACCGGCGCGCGCGATGACGGTAGCGGTCCCGCGTGTGGGCCAGCGTCTCCGGGTCCATCCACTCCGCCGTCGCCAGCTCGTCGAGCCGCGCGAGCGCGACCTTCGAGGCGCGGAGCCGGGCCGCGGTCTCCTCACGGCGCTCCTCCTCGCCCGTCTCGCGCACGCCGAGCCAGCGCAACAGGGGCGCGAGGGTGAATCCCTGTCCCAGCAGCGTCACGAGGATCACGGCGTAGCTGATGGCGATGATGGCGTCGCGCCCGGGGAACGTGGCCCCCGCCGCCGTCGTGGTAGGAATGGCGGCGGCCAGGATCAGCGAATCGCCGCCCCGCAAGCCGGCCCAGCCAACGACCGTGAGGATCTGCCACCGCGGCCGCGGCTCGCGCGGCCGCAGCCGCCGACCAAAAAGCCAGCGAAAATTCCCCGCAGGGTAAATCCATACCAACCGCGCGACGATCACCGCGAGACTCACGAGCAGGGCGGCCCGCGCCAGCTCCCGCGCGACCGCACCGCCGAGGCTGCCGAGGATGGGCCGCAGCGCCAGGCCCATGACGATGAAGATGAGCCCCTCGAGCAGGAACACGACGACTTCCCACATGCCAGAATTCTGGACCCGCGTGTCGGCCGCTACGAACCGCGGGCCCACCCGGCTGAGGTAGAGCCCCGTCGCCACGACCGCCAAGATGCCCGACACTCCGAGGCGCTCGGCGGGCAGATAGGCCGCGTACCCGGTCAACAGCGAGATCGTGTTCTCGACCTCGGGATCGTGGATGCGACGACGCAGCTGCGCCAAGAGCCACCCCACCGCCAGCCCGACGACGATGCCCCCGGCACCCACGGCCAAGAACCGCATGCTCGCCTCGCCGAGCGAGAACGTGCCGCTGACCGCCGCGGCGATGGCCATGCGGTACGCGACGATCGCCGCCGCGTCGTTCACCATGCTCTCGCCCTCGAGCACTGTCACCACGCGCCGCGGCATCGGCAGTCGCCGTAGGAACGCCGTCGCGGCCGCCACGTCCGGTGGTGACACGACGGCGCCCAGCACGAACGCCGACGCCCAGGGAAGGCCAGGGACGGTGCGGTGCGCGACCCAGGCCACCGCGAGGGTTGCGAACAACACGTGGCCCACGCCGAGCGACAGGATCGGCCGCAGGTTGGCGCGCACGTCGCGATAGGACGCGAGCAGCGACGCGCGGTACAGGAGTGGCGGGATGAACACGAGGAACACGAGCTGCGGGTCGAACCGGACCGCGGGCAGCCCCGGGAGCAATGCGACGAGCAGGCCGCCCGCGACGAGGATGGCGGGCGTGGGGACGGTCAGCCGGCGTGCTAGCAGCGCCAACAGGGCGACGCCGACCAAGAGCGCGAGGACGATCTCGAAGTTGTACATGGCGCGCGGGCTCCCGAAAGTTAGCTTCCGGCGTGGCGCTCTCCACCTTCCTGTTCGACCTCGACGGCACCCTCATCGACTCGATCGAGCTGATCCTGCGCTCCTACCGCCACACCATGCGGCTGCATCGCGGGCACGAGCCGCCGGACGACGTCTGGATGACCGGCCTCGGCACCCCGCTGTCGGTCCAGTTCCGGCATTTCACCGATGATCCGGCCGAGATCGAGGCGATGGTCGCGACGTACCGGGCCTACAACCTCGCGCACCACGACGAGCTGGTGCGACCGTACGCGGGCGTGGTCGCGGCCGTGCAGGCCCTGCGGCGCCCCGGGAGGGCCCTCGGACTGGTCACGAGCAAGATGCGGAGCGGCGCGCTGCGGGGCCTCCAGGTGGCCGAGCTGGCGGACGCCTTCGACGTGATCGTGGGGTCGGACGACGTCACGCATCCCAAACCGCACCCCGAGCCGGTGCTGGCGGCGCTCGCCCGGCTGGGGGCCGCGCCCGAGACCGCCGTGTTCATCGGGGACTCCCGCCACGACATCGAGTGCGGCCGCGCCGCCGGCGTCAAGACCGCGGCGGTGCTGTGGGGACCGTTCGACCGGTCGCACCTCGCCGATCTCGCGCCGGATTACTGGCTAGAACGACCGGAGGACCTCAGTTTACTGACGACTGACAACTGACGACTGGGAGGATCATTGCGCTTCGTCCCCTTCGAGCTCGAGCGCTGGCAGAGCACCTGGGAGAACCAGGTGCGCTACAACCTGTCCGAGTCGGGCGTGCACCCGCTCTCGATCCAGGAGCTGCTCGGCCTGGCCGGCGCCTCGACGCTGCCGCTGCTCGAGGTGCGGCTCGGCTACAGCCAGTCGAACGGCACCGCCCTGCTGCGCGGCCGGATCGCCGCCCTGTACCAGGGTGTCACCCCCGAGCAGGTGCTCGTCACCACGGGCAGCGCGGAGGCCAACTTCCTCGTCTGCTGGCGGCTCATCGAGCCGGGCGACAACGTCGCCGTGATGCTCCCCAACTACCTGCAGACCTGGGGCCTCGTGCAGAACTTCGGGGCCGCGGTACGCGGCTTCGCGCTTCACGCGGAAGCCCACTGGGAGCCGTTCGCCGAAGAGGTGCGCAGCGCGATCACGCCGGGCACGAAGCTCGTGGTCGTGACCAACCCCCACAACCCCACCGGCCACGTGCTGTCGGGCGAGATGCGCAAGCTGATCGTGGACCGCACGGCGGAGGTGGGCGCGTGGTTGCTGGCCGATGAGGTGTACCAGGGCGCCGAGCGCGACGGCGCCACGACGCCGTCGTTCTGGGGCAGCTACGAGCGCGTGCTCGTGGCGAACGGCCTCTCCAAGGCATACGGTCTCCCGGGCCTGCGGATCGGCTGGCTGGTCGCCCCGCCGGCGTTCGCCGCGGAAGCGTGGGCGCGGCACGACTACACGGTCATCGGCCCGACCGGCGCGAGCGACCATCTCGCCGCCGTCGCGCTCGAGCCGCGCGTGCGCGAGAAGCTGCTCGAGCGCACCCGCCGTATCCTCAAGTCCAACTACCCGGTGCTCGAGGCGTGGCTGAAGCGCTTCGGCGACACGTTCACCTGGCATCCGCCGGACGCCGGGGCGATCTGCCTCGCCCGGTACCGCCAGGGGATCAGCGCCCTCGAGCTGGTGGAGAAGGTGCGGGCGGAGCACAGCGTCCTCCTGGTGCCGGGCGACCACTTCGGCCTTCCGAACCACATCCGCTTCGGATTCGGCGAGGAGCTCGATCACTTCCAGGAAGCACTCGCCGAGACCGAGCGAGGCCTGAAGCGGGTCTTCACCGACTGACATGCGGGTCGTCCCGCTCGGGGCGTTTCGGGACAAGGTCTCCTTCGCCGTCGCCGTGGGCGCGGTCGAGCGGGGATTCAGGGCCCTCGGTTTGGGCGAAGCCACGCTCCCCGATCCGATGGTGATGGAGCTCCCCGCAGAGCAAGCCGAGGTGCACGTGAAGGGAGCGCACCTCAAGGGCGGGCGTCACGTCGTCCTCAAGGTCGCGACCGGGTTCTACAAGAACCGCGCGCGCGGGCTGCCGTCGGGGGATGGACTGTTCCTGTTGCTCGACGCGGAGACGGGTATCCCCGACGTCCTGCTCGAGGAGCACGGCTACCTGACCGACCTGCGCACCGCCGCGGCGGTGGCGCTCACGCTCAGGTATCTCGCGCCCAAGGACGCGAAGGCGGCGCTGCTGATCGGCGCCGGCGCCCTGGCGCGCCTCACCGCCCGCGCCATGATCGCGGAAATGCCGCTCGAGCGGCTCACCCTGTGGAACCGCACGCGCGAGCGCGCGGACGCGCTCGCGCAGGAGCTCGCGCCGCTCGTCGAAACGCGCGTCGCGCCGGCGCTCGAGCACGCCGTGCGCGACCACCGCGTCGTGGTGACGGCGACGGCGAGCACCACGCCGCTCGTCCACGCCGCCTGGGTCGCCCCCGGCATGCACGTGACGTCCGTCGGCACGGGAAGCCCCGAGAAAATCGAGCTCGAGCCCGCCGTGCTCGCCCGGGCCGACAAGCTCGTCGCCGACCGCGTGTTCCAGACCGAGCGGTACGGCAACCTGCGGCACGCCGTCGCCGCCGGCGCGGTCACGCGCGACAAGGTCTATGCGGAGCTGGGAGACCTCGCCGCGGGCCGGCGCGCCGGGCGCGAGCGCGACGGCGAGATCACCGTCGCGGACCTGACCGGCGTGGGCGTGCAAGACGCCGCCATCGCGCAGGCGGTCGTGGAGGTGCTGGGGCTGTGACGCGGCGGTCAGAAGTGGGAGGCGCGCGCTATCGTCTCGTCGACTTCCTCGGGTTCACGCCCCTGGCGCACCGGCCGCCGCTCCCCCGGCGCTGGTGGGTGTACTGTGCCGTGGCCTATCTGGCCCCGAGCCTCGTGCTCCAGCTGGTGCGGGCGGAGGACGTGCCCTATCGGGACCTCGTCTGGCTGCTCACCCTCGTGCCCGCCTACCTGCTGTCCCTGACCTACGGCCTGCGGGGTGCGGTGGCCGGCCTGGCGATGGGCACCGTGCTGTTCACCGCGATCCAGTTCCTCGTGGCGTTCAATGTCGAGGCGGAGGACTGGCGCGTCACGGTGCCGATCTACACCGCCTACGGCACGATCGCGATCTCCGTGGGCTGGCTGTCGGAGCAGCTCCACCTGTTCTACGCGCGCGCCATCCAGGGTGAGCGGGTGGCGGTGATCAGCCAGGTCGCCGTGGCGATGCGGCACGAGGTCAACAACGCGCTCGCCACGATCCTCGCCGAGGGCCAGCTGCTCGAGCAGGACGCGGTGCTGACCCACCCGGAGGACCAGCAGTCACTGCAGAACATCCTGACGATGACGCGCCGGATCAGCAACAGCATGGATCGGCTGGTGAACCTCACGCACGCCCCCGTGACGCAGTACATCGATGGCGTGCCGATGATCGATTTGTCCCGGCTGAGCAAGGCCGACGACGCTTCAGTGGACTAGCACCCGCAGCACCAGATACGCCAGCCCCGCGATCCCCGCCGCCGCCGGGATGGTGAGAATCCACGCCCAGACGATCCGGCCGGCCAGGCCCCACCGCACGGCCGAGATCCGGTTCGCCGCACCGACTCCTGTGATGGCCCCGGTGATCGTGTGCGTCGTGCTGACGGGAATGCCGAAGTGCGAGGCGAGTGAGATCGCTGCCGCCGCGCCGGTCTCAGCGCAGAAGCCACCGAACGGTTTCAGCTTGGTGAGACGCTGACCCATCGTCTTCACGATGCGCCAGCCGCCTGCCATCGTGCCGAGCGCGATCGCGAGGTACGCGGCGAACACCACCCAGGTCGGGACGCTGTCAGCGGAGGTGACGTGAAACGCCCGGATCGGGAAATCCTTCAGCACGCTCTGCTCGGCCACGAGCAGGCTCACGATGATCCCCATCGTCTTTTGGGAGTCGTTGCTGCCATGGCTCAAGGACATACTCCCCGCCGACACCAGCTGTAGCAGCCGGAACGCCTTGTCCACGCGACGGGGCAGCGCCCGCCGCAATAGCCACGACAGCCCCACCGTCAGCACGAAGGCGACCGTAAGCCCGAGGAGCGGGGACACGACGATGAACGTCAGCGTGGAGATCCACTTGCCGGGGAGGACCAGCGCCGCCGTGCCCGCCTTCGCGATCGCCGAGCCGGCGTAGCCGCCGATCAGCGCGTGCGAAGAAGAGGATGGCAACCCGGCGTACCACGTGATGAGGTTCCAGCTGATGGCGCCGACGAGCCCCGCGAGGATCACGCTGGCGTCCACCACCGCGGGATCCACGATCCCTTTGGCGATGTTCTTCGCCACCGCAGTCCCGAAGATGAACACGGCGGCGAAATTGAAGAACGCCGCCCACACAACGGCCGCCGTGGGACTGAGCACTCGCGTGGAGACCACGGTCGCAATCGAGTTCGCACTATCGTGGAACCCGTTGATGAAATCGAAGGCGAGTGCAATCAGGACGATCGCGAGGACGAGGGCGACGGAGTCGGCCATCAGGCGTGCTTCAGAGTGATCGACTCCAGCACGTTCGCTACGTCCTCGCCTTGGTCCAGGGTCATTTCAAGATTATCGTAGATCTCCTTCCACTTGATCACTTCGAGCGCATCGCGCTCCTTCTCGAACAGCTGGCCCAGCGCCTCATGGTAGATCGCGTCGCCTTCCTCCTCCAGCTGCTTCGCCTCGACGCAGAAACGCATCACGTCGTCGCCCTTCTTGAGGCGGCTCACGCCTTCGGCGAGCACGCCGACCATCCGCTGAATCACCTCGGTGAGCTGCTTCACGCCCTGCGGCGCCGCGCCGAGGTGGAAGATCTGCGAGCGCCGCGCGGTGCCGTCGATGGCGTCCATCACGTCGTCCAGGTCCGAGGCGAGCTGGTGGATGTCCTCGCGGTCGAGCGGCGTGATGAAGGTGCGATCGAGCCGGTTCACCACTTCGTGGGTGATCTGATCCGCTTCGTGCTCGAGCCGCTTGATCGCCTCGACGTGCGGGGTGCGCCGCTCGGGCGCGGCCTCGAACAGCTCCCGCAGAAAGCGCGCCGCTTCCTTGTTGCGGTCCGCGACCGCGACGAACAGATCGAAGAACTCCTCTTCCCGAGGCAGCAGGCGCACGGCGGGCCTCCGAGATGTGGGTAAGAATCGCCCGAGAACATAGCGGCCCGCGGCAGGAGCCACTAGGTTACGGCGCCCGACACCAGGACCGACAGGGGACCACGGGGATGGCAACCACGCAGCAGCCGCAGGCCGACTTCGTCAAGGCGATTTCCCGGCTCGACGCCACGGCGCTCGTCGTGGGGTCGATGATCGGCTCAGGCATCTTCATCGTCTCGGCAGAGATCCTGCGGGAGGTCCACGCCCCGGGCCTGCTGCTCGTGGTGTGGGCGGTCTCGGGCGTCGTCACCCTGATGGGGGCGCTGACCTACGGCGAGCTGGCGGCGCTCTTCCCCGGGGCGGGCGGCCAGTACGTCTACCTGCGCGAGGGGATCTCGCCGCTGTTCGGGTACCTGTACGGCTGGACGCTGTTCGTCGTGATCCAGACCGGCACCATCGCGGCCGTGGCGGTGGCGTTCGCCCGATTCACCGCGGTGTTCTGGCCGGGCCTCACGCCGGACGTGTTCCTCGGCACGACCGTGCACTTTCCCCTGCCGATCGGCGACGTCGCGGTGGGACTGTCACCCCAGCGCATTTTCGCCGTCGCCTCCGTCGCGGCGCTGACCTGGATCAACGTGCGTGGGGTGAGGACGGCGGCGATCATCCAGACGTCGCTCACCACGATCAAGACCGCCGCGCTCGCCGCGCTCATCCTCCTCGGGCTTTCGATCGGGAGGCACGCCGACGCGCTGGCGGCGAACTTCGGCGCCAACTTCTGGGCGACGGGAAGCGCGACCGTCGGCCTCGGCGTGATCGGCGCCGCGATGGTGGGATCGCTCTTCGCCATGGATGCCTGGAACAATGTCGGGTTCGCGGGGAGCGAGCTGAAGGAGCCTCAGAAGGACCTGCCGTTCGCGATGGGGGCGGGCGTCCTGATCGTCACGCTCCTCTACCTGCTCGCGAACGTCGCGTACCTGAACGTGCTGCCCGCGGCGGCGATCGCGGCAGCCCCGCAGGACCGGGTGGGCACGGCCGCGCTGCAGGCGATCCTCGGCGACCCCGGGTTGAAGCTCATGGCCGCGGCGATCATGATCTCCACCTTCGGGTGCAACAACGGCCTCATCCTGTCGGGCGCGCGCGTGTACTACGCGATGGCGCGGGACGACCTGTTCTTCCGGTCCGCCGGGATCCTGCACCCGCGATTCAAGACGCCGGCCGTCGCGCTCGTGGTGCAAGCGATCTGGACGAGCGCCCTGTGCCTCTCGGGCACCTACACCCAGCTCCTCAACTTCGTGATCTTCGCCGCGCTCGTGTTCTACATGCTGACCACCGTCGGCCTGTTCGCGCTGCGCGCGAAACGGCCCACCGCACCGCGCCCGGTGCGCGCGCCGGGCTATCCGTGGCTCCCCGCCCTCTATCTCGTGATGACGGGCCTCATCGCGGGCGACCTCCTGACCCAAGACACGACGCGCACCTACAGCGCGCTGGGGCTCGGCCTCGTGCTGCTCGGCGTGCCGGTGTACTTCGGGTGGCGGGCGATGGTCAAACGGGCGGCGTGAAGCGCGGGTAGCTGCCCAGCACCATGACCACCGCGCCCTGCGCTTCCAAATCGCGCAGGGCCGCGGCCATGGCGCCATCCGCCGCCCGCGCCTCCACGTCCAGGTAAAAGAGATACTCCCACGGCGTCGTGCGGTCGGGACGGCTCTCGAGCTTCGTGAGATTGAGCCCGGCCGCGGCGAAGGCGGCGAGCGCGTGGGCCAGCGTTCCCGGCCGGTGCGGCAGCTTGAGCCGCAGCGTCGTCTTCGCGGGCACACCCGCGGGCGGCGGCGCCGGCTCGCGCGCCACCGCGAGAAACCGCGTCTGGTTGTGCGGCTCGTCCTCCACCCGCTCCGCGAGCACGGCGAGTCCGTAGCGCCCCGCCGCCAGCAAGCCCGCGATCGCGGCGAGCGACGGATCGCCGCGCCGCGCCACCTCCGCGGCGGCGCCCGCCGTGTCGTAGAACGCCATCACCTCCACCTCCCCGCCGAGCGCGCCGAGGAAGCGCTCGCACTGCGCCAGCGCCACCGGATGCGACAGCACCCGCCGCAACCCGCCGCGCTTCGCACCCGGCACGCCCAGCAGGCAGTGGTGCACCGCACTCACCACTTCGCCGACGATCGCGAGGGCCGACTCGGCGATGAGGTCGAAGTTGGTGGCGATCGACCCCACGAGAGAGTTCTCGATGGGCAGGATGCCCAGGTCGGCGCGCCCCTCGAGCACCGCCCGAGCCACGTCGCGGAACTCGCGATGCGGCTGCGACACGGCGCCGGGGTGCAGCAGCAGGAGTGCTTCTTCCGAGTAGGCGCCCAGCTCGCCCTGAAATGCTATCCGCTTGTTTATCATCGGCTTAGACTAACCGACCCGAGCTCTTGCCGATAGCTGCGCGGAGCGTCATATTCGAGCCGCGCACCCGAAGAAAAACCGAACCTGTGGAGCGGTCATGCAGCCGCCAGGAGAACTGCCGCACCCGTCCCCGGTCCCGGCGCCCGCGTCACAGTCGTCGCACTGCCCCGACTGCGGCGGCGGGCTCACGCGCCAATCGGGATGTCTCGTGTGCGTGCAGTGTGGGTGGGCGAGGTGTGGCTAGGCGGATAGGCGGATAGGCGGTTAGCCGGATAGAGGGCCCGATGACGATCAAGTCTACGCTGCGGAGTGAGCAGCTCACGTTGCTATCCGACTATCCGGCTATCCGCCTATCCGCCTTACCCGTTCTCGACCAGCGCCTTCGCGGCACGACGTTCGTGGGGCTCGCGCCCCGGTCCATCCTCAACTCACCGCAGCAGACCGGCGTCGACTTCTGGTCGCTCAATCCCTACATCGGCTGCGAGTTCGGGTGCACGTATTGCTACGCGCGCTACGCGCATCGGTACGCGGTCGAGCGGGCGCGGGACGCCGGCAAGCTCAGCGAGGCCGAGTTCCACGACTTTCGCGGCCCCCATGGCTGGGAGGCGTTCGAGCGGCGGATCTTCGTGAAGGAGCGGCTGCTGGGAGCGCTGGAGGCGGATCTGGGACGGTACATGCGGACGGCCCGTCCGCCTGACGGCCCGACCGCCCCGATTGTCATCGGCACCGCCACCGATCCCTACCAGCCGGCGGAACGACGCTTCCGGCTCACGCGGCAGGTGCTCGAGCGGCTGGCGCGGTGCGAAGGTCTCAACGTCGGCATCATCACCAAGAGTCCGCTGATCGCGCGGGACGTAGACGTGCTGCGGCAGCTCCAGGAGCGCAGCGATCTCGAGGTGTACATCTCCCTCATTACCTTGGACGCCCGCGTGATCCGACAGGTCGAGCCGCGCTCGCCGCTCCCCGCGGTGCGGTTGCGGGCGCTCGCGCGCCTGACGGCGGCGGGCATCAACGCGGGTCTAATCGTGGCGCCGGTCCTTCCGGGGATCACGGACGACCGTCCCCACCTGGAAGCGCTCTTCCGGGCGGCCCGGGAGGCCGGCGCCAGGTTCGTGCACGCGGGCCCGCTGCGGCTGTACGCCGCGGTGCGCGACCGCTTTCTGCCGGTGCTCGAGGCGCACTTTCCCGATCTGGTCGACCGCTACCGTCGTGCCTACGGAGGAGGCCGGAGCAACGCGCCACGCGACTACGCGCGGGCGCTGGCGGCGCGCGTCAAGCGGCTTCAGGCGCGATGCGGATTTCCCGTGAACGACGGAATGATAGACCGCTATCGCCCGCGGCGACCGCGGGGAGGCCAGGGCGAGCTGGGCCTATGACCCCGGCGCGGCCTGCTTCGCCCACATCTCGGCCAGCGCGCGCACCGTGCCGGGCGTGTTGCCCTCGGCGCGGTTGTTCACATGGATCAGCGCCTCGATTCCCCGACCGTGCGCCTCCCGCATCAGCCGCAACAGATCCCGCCGCAGCTCCGGCTGCGGCTCGCGCACCTGGTCGTACGGCTCGAACCGCC
>Ga0209157_1000189_pt1 | contig 54373 bp, 54 predicted proteins | sample GraSoiAngelo_135_FD_185892 | JGI IMG/M metagenome (GOLD analysis project Ga0209157, IMG submission 185892) | Grasslands soil microbial communities from the Angelo Coastal Reserve, California, USA - 14_0929_05_40cm (SPAdes) (version 2) | ecosystem: Environmental > Terrestrial > Soil > Grasslands ... | reverse complement strand
CACCTTGTCGCTTTCCGTCAGCTTATCGACGAGCATGCGGAGACCGCTCTTCAGCAGCGGCAGCCTTTCCGGCGTGCTCATGGAACCCGACACGTCGATCAGAAAGACAAGATTACTAGGCATCTGACCCATCGGGACATCCTTCGCCTTGATCCCAACGCGCACGAGCCGGTGTTGCGGGCTCCATGGCGCCGCCGCCACCTCCATGTTCCCCGTGATGGGATTTGGGCCGGAAGCCTGCGGGTACTCGTAGCTGAAGTAGTTGATGAGTTCTTCGATACGCACAGCATCCCTTGGAGGCAACTGATTCCGAGTCAGAAATCTCCGGACGTTTGCGTAGGACGCCGTATCGACATTGCTGGAAAACGTGGCCAATGGCTCCTGGCTGACTGCAACGAACGGATTGTCCGTGATGGGGTTGTACCCGAAGGCGTCGCGCGGGACGGAAGGAACGATGCGGCCTATGGTGCCTGCCGCCTCGCTCGACATATCAGCGCGGTCTGCCAACGTGGTCGCTATTTCAGCCGGAGGCCGAGGAGGCGCGGCAGGAACAGGCCCCCCAAAAGGGGAAGCAGGCGGAGGAGGAGCGGCCTCCTCTTGAGCCTTAAGGACGCCGCCGAGGACTCCGCTCAGGACGCCTTCGTTCCTGCGCCGATCAGCTTCCACCGCGCCGCCTTGTGGCCCTTGTCGCCCTTGCTGACCTTGTTGCCCTCCCGGAAATCCACCTTGTGGATTCCGATTATCACCTTGCTGGCCGCCACCCTGTTGTCCCTGCTGGCCCTGTTGTCCTTGTTGCCCGACTTGGCCTTGCTGGCGATCTGAGGCGACCACATTAGCGGCGCTACGTTCTGCCACGAACAGGTCCAGTTTGTTTTCTGGGCTCTCTTTTTTCTGGTCTTTGGCCTCCGTGTCCAACGCTTGCGAGTGCACGGATGCTTCCCTGGCAGAGGTCACCGCGTCAGCGAAACCGGCCTGTGGCTGTTGCAGCGCTTTCTTCCGGGCGTTCTCCAGCACAGGGGCCGTCGCCGGCATATCAGTTTTCGTTACGCTTGCTTTGAAGGTGACGGATGGAGCCGCCTGCCTTGAACGCAGAAATGACGGCAACACCATCACGGCAACCAGCAGACTCGCGGCCACCAGGCCGGCGGTCCACACGGTGGGCGTAGCGGGCATCGATAACCATCGCTTGAAGGGGTTCCGCGACTCGCGGCGGCTACCGGCCGAAGCGCGGACCATGGTCTGTTGCTCCGGCGTCAGCCCCACTACTGTTTCAGCAGCCAACCCTTCCTTCATGATGGAGGCTGTGAACCGAAGCTCTTCGACAAATTCCCTCGCCTTGGCGGAGGATTCCAATTCCAGCTCCAGAGCGGCGCGATCGCTCTCTTTCATTTCGCCCAGCACATAGGCTGTCCATTTTGGATCATCGGGGTTGAAATTCATTGGGTCCTCCTCGGCACTGAAAGGATTTGTTTCCGAATGGTTTTGAGCGCGGTGTGCATCAGAAAACCCACGTTGCCCATGGATAGCTTTGTAATTTCGCTGATCTCCTTGTAACTGAGATCGCACTGAAACTTCAGGTAAACCACTTCGCGCTGGTTTTTCGGCAGGCCATTCAGCATCCGGAAGATTTCGCCGGCGGTTTCACGTTGTTCCAGCCGCGAATCCACTCCGATTTCTGTATCACCCAGAGGTGTCATCCGAGTCTCCTTTTTCCGCGTATCGAAAGCCAGATTGCGGCAAACCGTGAAAAGCCATTGGGCGACATAAGCGCCCACCCGAGACTGCTGCTCTTTGCACAAACGCAGAAATGTCTCTTGAACGACTTCGCGCGCGCTCTCGATGTCACGCAATATCCAGTTCGCATAGCGAACCAGCGAGGCTTCGTGGCGATCCAACGCATCGACAATCCATTGAGACTTTGCGCTATCGTTCATCGGCTTCGATTTGACTTCATCCTTGCGCCTTCATAAGAGATAACGTCTGGGCGGCGGTTTTCTTAGACCCGTCATTGAGGCACCGTGACGACAATATCCTGGGGACTGGGGCCGGGAGCAAAAAACTCGCCGATTCCGAGTTCCCTGGCGACCAGTAAGAATCCCTGCTCCCAGGAATCGCGCTTGATCCCACCCTTTGGACCAAGAAGTTGATCGAATCCCTGTATCTGAAGCGGGGTACTCTGCTCGATGAGTTTTTCGAGCTCCTTTGGGTCTTCGATGAACAGGTCCGCCGCAGCCTGGGAAACAGTCAGAGTGCTCTCGTATTTCCTCGCGAGGCGGCTGAGGGGCTCGTCATCCGTACCGCCGGTAGTTCGGCTGCCTGTCCGGTCGAGCGCGCGCGAAAAACGGCTGTTGTCGAGCTCCAGCAACCGGTCGAGTTCCGGCTGGCCTGGATAGAGAGCTTCCGCCCGATCGAGATTGAAAAGCGCCTGGGGACGAGCGCGCAGGGTCTGACTGATTTCATCGCGGAAGACATTCATTCCCCTCACGTGACAGCCCATGCATGAACGTCCATTGTGCACGACCGGGTCCTCCGGATTGGTCCTGTCCCGAACGATGTTCACGGGTGCGGCGTCAATCCGTTTCCCTTGCCGGTCCGCGATGAAGTACGCCTGCAAACCATTCGGCAAATTGAAAATGATCTCCCCGCCGTCCGCCCGAAGATCCAGCGGATCCCTGAAAATGTTTTGCCCGGGATTGTTGCCGGCGAAATCGAAACTTTTCCAAAAGGCGCCATAAACTGTGGAATGCCGCTCCATGGCTCGGTTATTGCGAGAGACACCTGAGTTCCTGAGGCCGAACCTCCGGGCCAGATTCTGTTCGACATCGAAGGTCGCGTGGACTTCGAGCAACGTCTCCAGCTCGTCCAGCGTGCCGGGTAACCGAAGAATCGTGTGATACAAAGGCGGCGTACTCGCGTTTGCAATAAACCAGTCCACGCGGATGTAGGGCAGGCTCACTCCAGACAGTCTCTGAACCCGGTCGATCTCTTTAGAGAGGCCGGACCGCTCAACCCCGTACGGATAAGACGCGATAATTTCCTGCCACGTCTCGGCCGTCCATCCATAGTTTCTGAGGTCGATCCGCAATACCGTATTCTCGGAACCCAATGGCCTGGGTTGAGCGATCTCCTTTTTCCATGAAAGATGATTAACGAGCTTGCTTAGAGCCATTCGATACAACTCGAGTTCGGACTCTTCGACGTCCCTGCTGTTCCAAAGGTTTGCCAGACTGTAATAACGAAGGTAGGGGCGATCGGCTTCAGGCGCCGATAGCAGGTCTCGAATAATGGCGGCGAGCACCTGGGACTCGGATATAAAGGGACGCTGAACGCGTCGCGGGAGCCGCGCCGATTCAGGGCCGCCGGCGTCTATCCACTGCCTCAGTATCTGGATATCCTCGGCCGGAAGTTTGGCGCCGCGTTGTCCCTTGTAGCCACCCAAAGGCATGATGCCGGCCTCCAGTCGCCGGATGAGTTCGGAGCCCGACGCATCTCCCGACTGGATCACCTTCGCCGCCAACAGACTCGCCGGATCCCGAACATCGAAACTATAGGGATCGGGTCCGCCGTGGCATCCCAAGTTGCCGCAGTTCTGCTGGAGAATCGTCAGGGCCCTCGAATTCAGGTCCGGCGGGGTTTGGCCAAAGCCCTTGGATGCCAATAAGAAGAGGATAATTAGTAGAAACGTCATTACAGCCCTCGTCAGAGATAACGTTCCAGGAAACGATTTTCTTAGGGACGAGACTACTCGATCGTGACAAATCAAGGTTGTTCGAGCGTTACCTCGAATCGGGCTACGTTGGAAGAAACTTTCGAACGATCCTCCACCACCCAGATTTCGTGGACGCCGGGCGTGAGAATCAACGTATCGATGTCGTGCGAAAATTCGCCCCGATCATCGGTGAGCATCGGTAGGACAGGGAACTCCGTGCCGTCGGGCCGCCGCAGGTGAGAAGTCACGTTAGCTTTCGGCGTGAATCCGGTGCCGCGCATGATGACGTGCCCGGTGTGCAACACCTTGGCAGGAGACACGGTGACAGTGGGTTTCGTTTGAACGCACGCAGTTACGAGGAGCGTTCCCAAAATGACAAATGACAATTGACTATTGACCATTGAAAAAGCTTTCAAAAATTGTCAATGGTCAATTGCCAATTGTCATTTGTCAATTGTCATTTGTCATCTGGGGCTACACCCAGGTATATCCCTGCGACCCGAGCGGCAGCGAGCGAATGCGGATGCCCGTTGCGGCGTAGATCGCGTTGGCGATCGCCGGCACTGCCGGCGGCAAGGAGGGTTCACCCAGACCGGTTGGATTGTAATTGGTCTGAATGAACTTCACCTCGATTGATGCCGGCGCGTTTTTCATGCGCGTCGGCTGGTACTGGTTGAAGTTCGCCTGGACGACGCGGCCATGGTCGATCGTGATTTCCCAGGCCATCATGTGACTCATGGCCTCGATGAATCCTCCTTGGACGAGATTGGTCGCATGAAGAGGATTTACGATCTGACGTCCAATATCGATGGCCGACCATACCTTGTTGACTTTCAGCTTCTTCTCCGCAGTGACGGCGACTTCGGCCACGTAGGCGACATAACCGGAATGCGCGAACTGGAAGGCGAAGCCGAGACCTGTTCCTTTGGGAAGCTTGTCGCGACGGTTCTTCCAATCGGACATATCCCTCACGGTTTCGATCACGCTAATCGCTCGTTTCGCATTGAACGGGGCGCCAAAAGAAACTTCCGTGAAAGCAGGAACCGGTGATGTTGGATTCTTCAGAAGATCCAACTGGAACTCAAGGTTGTCCTTGCCGGAAGCACGCGCGATTTCGTCCATGAACGACTGCATGACGAACGAGACGCCGTTGGTGCCCGGCGCGCGCAACGCTCCGGTCGGAATGCCATATGGGGTGATCTGACCTTCCGATACCCAGAAGTTCGCGACGTGTCCTCTCGGGAATTCGTTCGCTGGAATCACCGATGTAGCGCCGTGACTGGCAACATAGTCACGGAACGCCACCAGCTTGCCAGACGCATCCAGGGCGGCCTTGAAATAATGATTGCCCGATGGACGATAGTCGTCGTGATGCATATCGTCTTCGCGCGTCCACAACAGCTTTACCGGCACGCTTGGCAAACCGCCCTTGGCCCGTTCCTCGGTGACCAATCTGGCGATCTTCGAGACCTCGATGTCATATTCGTTGTACAGACGGCGGCCGAATCCGCCTCCTGCGCGAACCAGATGGAACGTGACATCCCCGTTCTGAATACCGGCCGGTATTGCCGCATTGAATTTCTCTGGAGTCTGGCTAGGCGACCAGATTTCCAGCTTCCCATCTTTGTAGTGCGCCGTTGAATTCATCGGCTCGAGTGGAGCATGAGACAGCAGTGGAAAGGAATAATCGGCTTCGACGATCTTGGCCGCTGTCTTGAAGGCCGCTTCGACATCGCCGTCCATTGCGCTCCGGTTGCCGCCGCCCGGGGGTGTTTGAGAGGCCTGCGTGGCGGCCAGTTGTTTCGCCTGCGAGAGGTATCCAGCGGTGCTTTGCGAAGCCACCGGACCCTCGTCCCACACGATCTTCAGCGACTTGCGCGCGTTGTTGGCGAGCCACCAGTTGTCGGCGACAATGGCCACTCCCGAAGCCCAGTTCACATTCGGAACCGGAGGAGCACCGGGTGCAGGAGCGGGTCGCACCGGAGAAGCTTCGACGATGAAGACGTGCTTCACGCCCGGCAGCTTTTTGATGTCTTCTATGTTCGCGCTGACTACTTTGCCGCCAAACACCGGGCATTTTTCGTACGCAGCGAAGAGCATACCCGGAGGGTTGACGTCGATGCTGAAGCTGGGCTGTCCCGTGACGATCTTGAAATTATCGACTCCGCGAATGTCCTTGCCCATGATCTTGAAGTCTTTCGGATCCTTCAGCTTCACGGAAGCCAGATCCGGCACCGGCATCGTCAGCGCCGTCTCCGCCAGCGAAGCATAGGTCGCTGTCCGCTTGGTCGGCGTGTGCGTCACTATTCCGGAACCCGTTGCCAGCTCGGCAGCCGGCACGTTCCAACGTTTGGCCGCAGCGGCCAGCATCATGGCTCTTGCTGTGGCGCCAACATTGCGCATGGGCTGATAGTTCTGCGGAGTAGCCGTGGAGCCGCCTTCTCGTTGGCTTACGTTCGGTGCGCCCATATCGCGGCCGTACTTGTCGTCGCGATCGGCTTGTTCGATCTTGACCTGCTTCCAATCAATATCGAACTCGTCGGCGACAATCATGGGCAGCGAGTTGCGGATACCCTGTCCGGTTTCCGGGTTCTTCGCCATGATCGTGAACGTGTTGTCCGGATGAACCTTGATATACGTGTTGGGATTAATCGGCGTAGCAGGCACAGCAGCGCCCGCGCCGCGCTCTTGCGCGAACAGACCTGGGTCGGTGTAAAGGCCGATCACGATACCGCCACCGGCCAGCGCGCTGACTTTAATAAAGGAGCGACGATTGAGCTGTTTGGTTGTCGTTTGCATGGCGGCCTCCTATGCCTTCCTCCCGCCGTTGGCGGCGAGATGAATGGCTTCGCGGATCCGCAAATAGGTTCCGCAGCGACATACGTTACCGGTCATGGCCTGATCGATATCAGCGTCGGTTGGCTTCGGGGTCCTGGCCAACAACGCTGACGCCGACATGAGTTGTCCGGCCTGGCAGTATCCGCATTGCGGTACATCCAGTTCCAACCAGGCTTTCTGTAGCGGATGCGATCCGTCTGGCGACAAACCTTCGATGGTCATAACAGGCGCGTTGACCGCCGAGATTTGCGTCTGGCAGGCCCTTCGGGCTTGCCCGCCGATGTGGACCGTGCAGGCACCGCATTGCCCGATACCACATCCGAACTTCGTTCCCTTCATGTTGAGAACGTCTCTGAGAACCCAGAGAAGGGGCATGTCTGGCGGTACGTCGACCGTCTTCGACTGCCCATTCACCGTCAATTTATAGGGCATACATCAATCTCCTCATCAAAAGGATTGAACGCCGGTCCGGCAGGCTTGCGACCAGACACCCCCGCCGGAAGTTGCTAGCAGGGGAGCGTATCATCGTTGCTGGCGGATGATCAATCTTTGGGATGGGGAAAATTTTCAGAGGTTTATTTGAGAAATGAAAATTGACTAATGATTAGTGAGAATTAATCAATAATCATTAATCAATTTTCATTTCTCAACGAACGAGGAGGAGCACCATGATCACGCGGCGTCAGTTGCTTCAGTTTTCAGCAGCCACTGCTGCAGTAGCGTCTGTGGAACAGGCTACCCGAGCGGAGGCGCAGACAGCGGACGCGCCGCCGTTTCCCGGGTTCAAGACCGCGAAAATCAAGACGTCGGGCGCGACCCTCAATCTCGTCTCAGGCGGCAAGGGCTCGCCGGTGTTGCTGATGCATGGGTACCCGCAGACGCATGTGCTCTGGCACAAGATTGCGCCCAAGCTCGCGGAAAAATTCTCCGTTGTCGCCGCCGATTTGCGGGGCTATGGCGACAGCAGCAAGCCCGAAGGCGGCGAGAAGCACGAGAATTATTCTAAACGCGCTATGGCGCTGGACATGGTGGAAGCCATGCACCAGTTAGGTTTCGAAAAATTCGCCGTTGTCGGCCACGACCGCGGGGGCCGGGTGGCGCACCGGCTTGCGCTCGATCACGCGGACAAGGTGACCAGGGTCAGTTTTCTCGACATTGTGCCGACTTATGACATGTTCCAGCATGTGGACAAGAGCTTCGCGACCTCGAATTATCACTGGTTCTTCCTGATCCAGCCCTCGCCGTTGCCGGAAACGCTCATTGGCAACAGCGCCGAGTTCTTCCTCCGCGGCCGCTTCGCCGGACTGATTCCGCAGGCCGTCACGACGGAAGCCTATGCTGAATATCTGCGCTGCTTCAAAAATCCGGACACCATCCACGCGACCTGTGAAGATTACCGCGCCGGCGCTTCCATCGATCTCGAGCACGACACAGCGGACCGCGCCCGCAAGATTGCTTGTCCTGTGCTGGCGTTGTGGGCCGAGGGCGGTAACACCGCGCGGATGTTCGACGTCATCGCGACCTGGCAGGCGCGCGCCGCCATGAAAGTGACCGGCAAGGCACTCCCCGGCCGGCATTTCCTTCCGGAGGAGGCGCCCGAACAGACGCTGGCAGCGTTGCAGGCCTTCCTGAACGCATGAGCCATCGCCATTAGAGATTCCCTACAGTGCAATCGCAAAAAAATTTCTCGGATACCCATACTTTCGACACCTGGTACATGCACTTAACTGAACGAATAGGGGCAAACATAAATTGCCCATCTCAGAACCGAAACCAGTTTTGGATCCAAGGAGACGACAATGCAAGAAGTGATGAATCAGAACGAAATGACGATTGAGATCGAAGAACTCGAAGCAAAGACCGCTCCTAGCAGCACTGCTTTTTTGGACTAGCCCTTCCGATCGAAGTTCTCGAGCGTACGAATTCCGTCGCGGGCCGGAGACCGGTCGGCCCGCAGGTGAAGTCACGCTTCAAAAGATGTCCGCGTACGGATTACTGTAAGGCTTTTAGCAGGTTGATGCGTCCCGTTCCCAATTGGCCGGTGTAAGCGGGATTGACAGCATCGATGTTGTCCACGCCGGCCGCAATCGAGTTCTTCCAGCCGGAGGTTTTCAGCGATTGCAACAGAGCTGCTTCGGCAGCAACCATTGGTGCGGAGAAGGACGTGCCCGACAATTCCGCATAATAACCGCCTGGATAAGCGGAAATGATGTTCGATCCCGGCGCGCTGACGAAAATCGTTGAGCCATAGTTCGAGAACGAAGCCTTAACGTCCTTTAGGTTAGTCGCAGCAACTCCAAGAACCCCAGGGTACCCGGCAGGATATTGTGGAGCCGACGTGTTGCCGTTTCCTGCGGATGCGACCACTGTGACGCCGGCATTGACGGCCTCTTCAATGGTCTTCTTCAGCGTCTGCGTTTGTCCCGAGATACCAAAGCTCATGTTAATGACCTGAGCTCCATGCGAGACCGCGTATTTGACCGCTTTAGCAATGTTGTAAGTTGTCCCACAGCCATTATCGTCAAACGCCCGCAGCGGCATGATCATCGCATCCGGCGCCATCACTGCCAGAATCCCTGCGACCATTGTTCCGTGGCCGTGCGCAGGACTCATCCTGTCCAGAGATGAAGCTGTCAATGGATCCAAAAAGGACGCCGTGGACTCACTCAAGAACGTCGTGTATTGATCCAGAAATCCGCCCGCCGATTGGTCGAGAAAGCCACCTGCTGATTGATCGAGGAAACCACCCGCTGATTGATCGAGGAAACCACCTGCTGATTGATCGAGGAAACCGCCTGCTGATTGGTTTAAGCTCGATCGACTAACGCAAGTACCCTGCAGAAACTCCGCACCGGCTGTGAGATGTCCCACCAGGGCAGGGTGGCGGACATCCACCATTGCGTTAATGTCGGCGATTACGATGCTGCGGCCCGTGGCACGCGGCAAAGCGCTTTGCAGATTGACGCGTTTCATGGCGGGCTGATTACGGTAGAAGTTGGCTGCCGTCGTCGGGCTGACACTAAAAACAGCGCCATGTCCGCCAGGCGACAGCTGCACGCTGTCCGGCTCGATGTACTTAATGCCGGCGGGATAGCTGATCGGTAAGCTGGATAGCGATAGCAGGTAGACGTTTCCACCCATCGAATCCAGAACGGTTCCGCCTAGAGCCGCTGCAATTGAGCGGATGTCGGCGTTCGGTGTCGTCTCAACAATGACCGAATATGATTGGGCGGATACTGCCGGAGTAAATCCTGTTACTACCAGCAGCGTGATTAGAAGATATTTGGCTGTTTTGTTTCTCACAGTGGATTCCTTTCCTCTGTCGGTCGAGCCTTGCCAGGAGAGCCTCTTTCCAAATTTCTCTAGAAATCGTCCGGAACATCGTGTTCCGGTTGAGGTATCGGCAGTAGCGCAGGGCTGCTTTAGTCGTCTCTGCAGCTATTCCGGTTTTGGTAGGCGTTGAAATCAATTGGTAAAAAAGAACGGATGGCCGCTTCTCCCTCCTGTAGAAGCTGTAGGGCCTGATTCGGCCGAGGCATCCGAACACACATGAGGCAAATGTGGGGCCAGTTCGGCGGGCCGGCTAATGTACTGAATCCCTTCTAGTTCGCCGTCCCGCCGGGCCCTTTTTTACAAAGACATGACATAGTTAAATAAGAAGTGACAAAAAATTGTATTTTTGCGACGCTTTTGGCGGTCTTATGTTTAGAGAGGTAAAAATCAACCGTCCCTTTTTGAGCAGGCAAACCGGTTAGCCGCCCATTTTAGCGTGTCCGTGGGGAGGACCTGTTCATTAAGGCCACCCGCCCGATGGCGGGATACTTCGGAGCCATCGCATCTCTCCAGCCGGGCTGCACTGAGGCTACCCGCCTTTCGCAGCGCGTTTTCATTTTGGGCAGAAATTTCGAAGGAAGATTTCGTGTGAAAGCCGAACCTCGAGAAGTACTGGAACAATTGGTCCGGTCTGTCGTGGCGAAGGCCATTGCCGGCAGCCTTCGGGACGAGTGCATGGAGGCATTGGATGAACGCAGTACGTCCCTGCCGCAGTTAGTACCCGACTCTGCCGCCCGTGACATCCCTGAAGTCTCCTTTACTGATGAGCTTCGCGACTGGAAGCGACAACACGAAGTTAACGACAGGTTCATAAGCGAATTAATGACGGCTGTGCGCAGCCTGCTGGATTCTGGCAAATTCGATTCGGCTAACCGGCTGTCCGATTGGTGTCTGGAGTTAGCTGACACTCTGGGTGACGCAATGGTCCGCGCACGAGCGGCTGTTACGAAGGGCATTACTCTCGCCAGAACAAGTGAAAACGCGAAGGCGTTGTCTTACTTTGACGAGGCAATTCGCCTGTACGACGAAGCCGGCGATGAATTATCCTCGGCGAAAGTCCGGCTGAATCGCATCGAGTGTTATCGCCAACTCACGCGCTATGACGAAGCGCTACAGGATGGGAAAATCACGTGTCAGGTATTCACGCGTCTTGGCCAAAAACAACTGCTCGCGAGGAGTCTGAATAATCTGGGCGCGGTGTTTTTCCAACTCGACAGGTTCCGAGAGTGGCTCAACGCACTGCAAGAGGGGGGCAAACTCCTCCAAGAAGTCGGTGATGACAAGTCGCTTTCGATGGTGTACTGGAATCAGGCCGTCGCACTTACAAGCCTGAACCGAGGTCCTGAAGCTGTTGGATACTACAAACTTTCGAGAAAGCTCGCGTTAGAGACCGGACAAACATGGTTAGCAGCAACGAGCAACTACAACCTCGGCTATCACCATTACACGCAATGCGAGTACACGCGAGCGCTTGATATTTTGGCTGAAACGCGGACGGCGCTCTCGCTTGATCACTGGCATCTTTCCCTCTGCAATCTGACACAGAGCGAAATCTATCTTGAGATCAACATGTGTCGCGATGCGATTCGGTTCGCAGAAGCCGCCTACAAAGGGTTTGAATCGATTCAAAAACCTTTCGAGGTGGCAAAAGCGGTTGGCGTTATGGCCATCGCACATAGCCAGATTCGTGAATACAAGGAAGCCGGGCGGCTGTTTGAGAAGGCCAGAAGCATGTTCAAAGAGCAGGGGAACGCGGTGCGTGCGGCGGCGATGGATTTACATCGCGGGGTCATGTGGCTGCAAATGGGCCGGTATACGGACACGCGGGCGGTTGCCGAGGAAGCCTACAACGCTTTCATGAAAGAAAGCATTAAGCCGAAGGCCGCTTACGCGCGGATCGTTTCGGCGCGAGCGAGCTTGAGGCTAGGGGAGTTGGAATGCGCTTCGAACAATGCCGCCGATGCGAACAGGCTGCATGGCGAATCACCTTTGCCCTGGGTCGGACACCAACTGCACGCCGTTCTCGGAGAGATCCATTCGGCTCAAGGTGATCTGCCCGCTGCCCGGGGGGAGTTTCGCCAGGCGATCCAGGAACTCGAGGAAGTGCGATCGAACATCGCAGCCGACGAACTGCGTTTGAACTATCTCAAGGACAAGGTACCCGTCTACGAGATGTTGATGACGACCGATCTGCGATTGGGCGATCCCGCAATGCTGGAGGAAGCATTCGAAACCGCAGAACGAGCCAAGTCACGCACTCTCGTTGATCTTCTCGCCGGAAGCGTCGAGGCGTTGAAGCAGGCGAATTCGTCCTCACTGGAAGACGTCAGGCAAGCGCTCGCTCCGAACGCTGTGCTCATCGAATACATTATGACCGGCGACAACGTGAGCGCATTTTGTGTATCCCGAGCGCGGTTTGTTGTCGCTCAGAATATTTGTTCAAGAGCCGAGCTGAGAAAACGGTTCGGTTTCCTGCAATATCATCTAACGACGTTTGCTGGCAACCCTGCGGCGGCACAGGCCCGTGCGTCGCTGGCTTTGGCCAACATCGAGGATCACTTTCAAAAGCTCTACGAAATGCTGATCCGGCCAGTCGAGGCATTTCTGGTGGATGCGGCATCGCTCGTCTTCGTGCCATTCGATTTTTTGCACTATGTTCCTTTCCACGCGCTCTTCGACGGAACCGCTTATCTGGCGGACCGCTTTATCATCAGCTACGCTCCGACGGCGACAATCCACCGGCTATTCACCAGGCGGGAACGGGGGAGCAACGACGGAGCTGCTTTGTTAATTGGAGTTCCGGATGAGTCGGCGCCGCTCATCGCGGAAGAAATCGAAAGCATCCAATCCGTGTTACCCGAGGCGAGAAGTTTCGTCGGTGCCGGGGCAACAAAGGAGTGCCTGACCCGCGAAATCCAAACTGCAGGCATCATCCACATTGCGAGCCACGCGACGTTTCGTCCGGATAATCCGATGTTCAGTTCGCTCCAACTCCACGATGCCGCAATCAATTTTTTCGATATCTATAGTCTTCGGACATCGGCGAGTCTGGTGACGTTGAGCGGATGCGGTACCGGTTTAAGTAACGTCGTGGCCGGTGACGAGCTGCTGGGTCTGATTCGCGGCTTTCTCTACGCAGGAGCAACTTCGGTTGTTCTTAGCCTGTGGGATGTCAATGACCGGACGACCGCGGATCTCATGAAATCCTTCTATAGCTATTTGGCCGCCGGCGGAACTAAGGGCCAAAGCCTGCGATCTGCCATGTTGTGCGTTCGCGATGAGCATCCCCACCCGTATTACTGGGCGCCGTTCCTGCTGATGGGCAACCCCAATTGAATTGCGCTGGCGTTTCGCCGGCATTAAAATCCAGATGTTCCCACTGAGCCATCCTGGAGGACTGCATGACCCTCGCGCGTATCTTTCTTGTCGCGATAACGGCTTATGCCGGCACATCGACCACCTATGCTCAATGGCCGCAAGTCAAAACGCCGGGGATCCCGCGTCTGCCCAACGGAAAGGCCGACCTCTCCGCGCCTGCCCCGCGCGCGGTTGATGGTCATCCCGATCTTTCCGGCGTCTGGGACGTGGGCAACATGATCTACTTCCACGATCTGGCCAACGGCCTCAAGCCTGGCGATGTGCAATTGACGCCGTGGGCGGCTGCGGTCCAGAAACAGCGCCGGGACCGTAATCATGTCGATGATCCCTACGGCTATTGCTTGCCGCTGGGTGTGCCGCGTATCGACACACGCAGCCCGTTCAAGATCCTTCAGACGCCGACGCTCACGGCGTTTCTGCATGAATCGTTCGTAGGGATGATGTTCCGTCAGGTCTTTACGGATGGCCGCCCGCTGCCGAAAGCAAGCGAAGTGGACCCGACTTGGCTGGGTTATTCGGTCGGCAGATGGGAAGCCGACATGTTCGTGGTCGAAAGCACAGGATTCCGCGATCGCGGCTGGCTCAGCGCCAACATGGCCTATCCAAACAGCGACGCACTTCACGTTATCGAACGATTTAAGCGGACCAGTGTGGGTCACATGGACCTTGTTATTACAATCGACGACCCGAAGGCTTTCGTAAAGCCGTGGACAAATACAATCCCGCTGACGCTCGTTCCGGATGGAGAACTTATCGAAGCCTTTTGCGATAATCAAATGTTCCGGCTCCAGCACTGGAATATACCCCCAATGCCGCCGGAGCCCCCGAGTCCTCAGCTTCCAACCGAGAAGCACTGATAAGCCCGCGAAAAAACGTCTGCCCTAAAAAAGAACCCGGCTCCTTCCGCCAAGGAAGCCGGGTTGTGAAGTTACTCGCGACCAGAGAGCCGGGGTGGAACTGCTTGCCCCGGCTCATCGATCATCTGAAAAAGGAGAAAAGTCCCCCTTCCACTGCCTGGCAGCCGCTTGCGGACGACAACGCAGGGTGAAACTAAGCGATTCTCGTATGCGGATGAGTATCCGCCAATGGTGCTTTGGTAAAGGTCGGTCAATCGGATTTTAGTAGTAGGCGTTTGGTGGTACTTTCGTGGATTTATCCGGGTTTTACCGATCCGAGTCAGTACACTTCCGCACTAGGCCGAAAGTGGGGAATTCAATCGGTTCCCAGCCGAAAATGTGAATGGCAGGTTATGAGCAAACCGGGCTTGTGAAGTGTAAGGTTTTAAAATTCCAGATCAGCCGGTGACTTGCACACCCTTCCAAAACGCGACGTGTCCTTTGATTTCGTTGGCCGCGTCGCTCGGATCCGGGTAGTACCAGGCGGCATCTTTATTCACCTTCCCATTCACGACGATGTCGTAATAACTGGCTTCGCCTTTCCAGTGACAGGTCGTGTGGGTCTCGCTTTTGCGAAAGTACTCGGTCTTAAGAGATGCCGGAGGAAAGTAGTGGTTGCCTTCGACCACCACAGTGTGGCCGCTTTCGGCCACAACGGTCTCGTTCCATATCGCTTTCATGACAATGCTCCAGTCCCAAAATCTCAAATTTCCAATCGTGAAGTCTGGATTTTAGATAATTTCAAATTGTCGGTTCCAACATTCGAGCTGGAATCAACCGAAGACTTGTTGTTCGCTGGAACGGCTGGTTCGCGAAGCAGGCACCAGACGCGGCATCCTCGCATTCGGCCACCAGAAAACGCGCGTGCGGCCGCCCAGCATAGAGATGTACCAGATCCGGCCGATTTTCTTGAGGAACTTTCTGCCGGCTTTCAGACTGACGGTATTTTCCGCGAATATCGTCGCCAGGACGGTTGTAATTCCGCTGGTTCGATACAGAAGATCGTAGGTGTACTGGCGGGTGAACGAATCGATGCCGCGCCGGCGGTATCCCGGTGCGGTATAGAGGCCGTAAATGAATGCTTCGCCGGGTTTGGGCACGATCTTGTGTTCAAGCTCGGGAATCAGCTCCCAGGCTGTTGTAGCCCATCGGCAGTTGACGATCTTTCCGGTACTGCTATCGATGCCCACAAACCAACGGTCGCCGCGCTTAAACCGCTCGATGGTATTGCGGTTCTTCTTGGGGTCATCTCGGATTCCATCGATCAGGCTGATGTCTTCGACAAATGCCTCGCGCGCAATAATTCCGGAAACCGGCTCCACGGCCGGTAAACCCACGCGTAAATCGCACTCCATCAAATAAACGCTGCCGACGCGTGCGACCGGCGAGATGAGTTTCTTCAGAGCCAGGCCAATCGTGGCTCTTAAACCGAATTTCCGGTGGAGCTCTTGGGCTCTTAAAACCGGTCTCAATAACCATTGCATGCCGTTAGATACGAAGCAAGCCACCGGCCATCTGATAGGGACAAATTCGGACGAAAAGAGAATCCGGATTCCACGGCCCGCTTCGTCAAAACTTCGTTGCGTTACAATCTGCCGAAATATTCCCCTCCTCCGCGAGGGGAATGGGTCCCCGGGGGAGAGGACAGAGTATGGCATTACGAACAGTCGAGCAGTATAAGGAGAGTCTGCGTGATGGACGTGTCGTGTACTTCCGCGGCCATCGTGTGGAAGATGTGACGGAGCACCCGGTCATCGGCATCGCCGTGAACCATGCGGCAATCGACTATGCAATGACCCATCAACCAGAGCACCGCGATTTGGCCGTCTATCGGGATCCCGGATCGGGCGGTGAATATAGCAGATACTTCAAGATCCCCAGAGTTTCCGAAGATCTTCTCAAACGCAGCGATTTGATCGAGACCTCGACGCGCCTCGGACGCACATTGGTTGTCTTGGTTAAAGAAATCGGCACCGATTGCCTCTTCGCGCTGCATCTGATTGCGAAGCAGATGGACGAAAAGCTCGGGACCGAATACCTTCCGCGCGTGCGCGCGCTTTATGAGCATTGCCGGGAAAATGATTTGGCTATGGCGGTCGCGCAGACCGATGTCAAAGGCGACCGCAGCCGCGGACCATCCGAACAGGATCATCCGGATTACTATGTCCGCGTCGTGGACCGGAAGCCCGGAGGCATTGTGGTCAGGGGTGCGAAAGTTCACACGTCGGTTACCCCCAATGCGAATGAGTTGTTCGTCATTCCGACCCGTAATTTGACAGAAGCCGACAAGGATTACGCTGTTTCCTTTTGCATACCGTTGAACACGGCCGGTCTCAAACAGATCGCGAGCCCTTACGGCGCGGGTCACGACAACCGATTCACTCACCCCATCAGCTCTCGCCATAAGATGATGGAGACCCTGACGATTTTTGACGACGTCTTCGTTCCAAACGATCGTGTCTTCATGGATGGTGAGTGGCAGTTTGCCGGAGCTTTAGCCAAAACGTTTGTAGAATTTCACAGGTTCACGGCAGTCTCTTACAAGCTGCCGCTGCTGGATCTGCTGGCCGGCAGCAGTCTGTTGATCGCCGAGCAAAACGGGATCGAACGCGCCGGCCACGTTCGCGAAAAGCTCACGTGGTTGATCAGCTATGCCGAGACGGTCCGCATGTTGACGAAAATGTCGGCAATCCGCTGCACGTTAAGAGATGGAATAGCGGTTCCGGACACAGCCGCGGTAAACATCGCGAAACTGCATTTCGCTTCCAATTACCATCAAGCACTAATGCACGTGCAGGATTTGACCGGCGGGTTGTTGGTCACGGGACCCGGCGAGGAGGATCTAAAGAATCCGGAAACGGGTAAATACATTGGCCGCTACCTCGGCGGAGCCGCTGGTGCTTCAGGCGAGTACCGATTACGCATGATCAACCTGATTTCGGATCTCACGACCGGTGACTTCGGCGGCTATCAGGCCACTCTCGCGATCCATGCTGAGGGATCGCTGGAGGCCGAGAAGCTGACAATTCTGCGGGAATACGATCGGGAACGCGTCAAGAGTTATGCGCGGTGGGCAGCGGGAGTGTAGCGGCTGCAATTCTATGGATGTACTGCCTCAATTTTCGCTGAAAGGAAAAGTTGCCATCGTGACCGGCAGCAGCCGCGGTCTCGGCCGCGCTATCGCCGAAGGCTTGGCCGGCGCGGGCGCGGCCGTAACGGTGAACGGCCGTAATCTGGAAACAACACAAACGACAGCCTCCGCGATTGTGGCGGCCGGCGGCAAGAGTCTCGCCGTAGTCGCCGACGTCAGCGACGCCACGGAGGTCGACCGTCTCGTCGACACGACTGTCGCCAGCTTCGGGCGTCTCGACATTCTGGTTAACAACGCCGGCATATCGCCTTACTTCAAGCCCGCCGAAACCATGGCCGAAGCCGAGTGGGATGAGATCATGAAAGTGAATTTGAAGGGTGTCTATCTGTGCTGCCGTGCCGCGGGCCGAATGATGATTCCTCAGAAATCAGGGCGGGTCATCAATATCAGCTCGATTGGCGGAAGCGTGGCTCTTCCGCGGCTCATCGCATATTGTTCGGCAAAGGGTGCTATCCATCAACTGACCCGCGTGCTCGCCGTGGAATGGGCGCCATATCACATTCTGGTCAATGCGATCGCGCCGGGGTTCTTCGAGACCGATCTGACGAAGGGTCTGCGCGAAAGTCCAAGGCGCCTGGAGTCTCTAATTCGGCAAGTGCCGCTCGGACGCCTTGGCCACCCTGCGGAAATAGTAGGTGCTGCCATCTATCTCGCCTCTGATGCAGCATCCTATGTGACGGGCCAGATGCTGCACGTCGACGGGGGCTGGCTGGCGCTTTAGCATTCCTCTCCTCGCAGCTTTGCACAAGAAATACATCGCGGGCGCTCATAGAGCGCCCCTACAGTGGCGGACCCGAAACCGATGAAGATGCGAAGAGGCGGCAATTCCTGTTGGATATGAATCCGGCGAAAGACCTCAAGCACGTTGAACTGAATTCACGATGCGCGCTGCCCGGACTATTCGAGGGTGAAGACGGCAACAACCCGTATACGATCCTTCAGCCTCCGGGGAAGGTTGTGATTGTCTACGATTACAACCACACCAGCCGGGAGATCGACCTCAACCGGCGGGAACACTTCGGTAAAAATACCCGTTTGTTTATGGGCGATGCCCTGGGCCATTGGGAAGGAAATACGCTCGTGGTGGACACGGCCAATTTCAACGGCCACGTGGCGTATTCCCGCGAGATACCGTACTTGAGAAGGTTTGAATTGACTAATCCGCATGCGTGGCTATATATCGATGTTAAAGAACTGGAAGGCACGGTTAACCAACTGGCGTTTCGAACTTGGTGCGCCGAACGCTCTCAGCAGACTCGGTTGGCGGACAGACACGATTAAGCCGGGCACGGAGGTCGAAATTACAGGGTTTCGCGTTAAAGCCGGAGGAGCGGTCGGGAATGGCCGTTCCATCAAATTGGCCGACGGCCGCGAACTCTTCAGCGGCGGATCGGCCCCGGCTGCGGACCGATAACGCCGTCTCATCCAAAAATTCCATATGTTTGGCATGGGATTTATGTTCTTCATTGATTTTCATGGAAGAGCTTTGGCAGCGGAGTTGCTAAGAACCACCGCACCGAAACGAAAGGGAAGTTTTTGATGAATGCCGGAGTATTTGTAGGTTTGGACATCGGTCGCTCTAGCCTGCAGGCCGCAGCACGGCCGGCAGGTCAAAAATGGGTTGCAAACAGCGACGACGCAGGAATCTGTGAACTCGCGAATGTGCTGACTTCCGTACAACCGGAAATCATTGTGATTGAAGCGCAAGGCGGCATCGAATTGCCTGTGGCCGGCACCCTGGCCACTACAGGCTTGCCGCTTGCGTTCGTGTCCCGTCGCAATGTCCGCGAGTTCGCCCGCTCGGTCGGAGCGCGGGGGGATCGAAGTCACGCAGAATTGTTGGCGCACTTTGCAGAACTGGCCCGTCCGGAAGTCCGGCCTATTCCGGACACTGTTGTTGAACAGTTACAGGCGCTGAAGACCCGCCAGCGGGAATTGTTGAACATTCTCGCGCTCGAAAGAAGCCGGCTGAATACGCGTGTCACACCGGTGCAACGTAATATTCGGAGCCATATCTATTTTCTGGAAAAGAATCTTGGTTCGCTTAGCGAAGAAATCAATCAAGCGGTGCGATCCAGTTCAATTTGGCAATAGCGCGGCGCTCTCGGAGTATTTTGGGACTGCCCCCTTCGGAGCGGGGATTCGTTGGAGCTCTTCATTCGCAATTGCGGTCCAGGCCGGAAGTTCTTGAATCACCTCAAGAAGTTGCAGGTGCTCCGCGAGCGCCGGCGGTATGTTCCCTGAAGGTGCCTCAACCAGAGCATTGGCAACGGCAACCGCCGTCGAAACATCGAAAGTTTTCTCCAGTGCTGCGGCAGGATTGTGATGATATGCGACTGCTTCGACGATCGGATAGGGCAGGCCCCAAAGGCTTAGCAGGTAAGCCCCTGCTTCAGCATGAGTTATACCGAGTATCTCGGCCTCGATCTCGTGTAATGGCCGGCGGGTGGCCTTCGACGCAAGTTGCGCCTTTATAAACTTTTCCGGAATACACACGGCCAACAGCAACTTTCCAATATCGTGAAGCAGAGCGGCTGTGTATGCGTTCTGGGTTTGACGCCGTCCCGTTACGAGGCGCTTTGCCACCTTCGCCGTGATCAGCGTATGTTGTTGTTCGGTGTGGAATGAGAAATAAGAGCCGATGCCAAGGCCATCGAGAGCGGCAAAGATATGAACCGCGAGCGACAGGTTCTTGACCAAGTCCATGCCCAAATAAGAAATGGCGGTATGCAGGCTCGTGATCTGTTTCACCAGGCCAAAGGCGGCAGAGTTGACCAGTTGAAGAGTCTTGGCTGCCATCGCCGGGTCTTTTTCGATGATCCGGGCTATCTTGGAGTTCGTCACATATGGATCCGCCATCGCCTGGTTCAACTCCAAATAGACGGCGGGAATCGAAGGCAGTTGCTCGAGAGCGCCGATTTTCCTCCGCAGCGAATCCGTGAGTAGTTCGCGCAACCGGCAGGTCCGTTCAACAACGTTCAACAGAGCGTCTGGATCCAAAGGCTTCGCGAGGATCTGCTGTGCAATCGGGAGGGCGATGAAGATCGAATCGAATTCATAAGGCGAGCACAACATGAGACGGATGATGTCCGGATGGTCCTCCTTGATCCGTCGAAGAACCGTCGTAGCGTCCAGTTGACGCATGTGCAAATCGGTGACAACGACATCGATCGGAACCCTCCGAGCCGCCTCCAGGGCGGCGTCGACCCCCAGCGCAAATATGGCTTCCACCTGTCCGCTATATTTTTTCAAGGACTCACGATGCGCATTCAAAACTTCCTGTTGGTCGTCGACAAAGAGTATGTTTCTCATAGTTATACCCAACTGTAACGGCGGTTACGACCCGCGCTACGGTTATCCGTTCTCCCTGCGTATCGACGAGCGGCGTGGAAACCTTTATAGCGGTGATATAAAGTCGCGAAGCCACCGAAACGCCGCAGACGGGCGCGAAGCGCGAGCGCGATAGCGCGAAGCCGTAATAATGCTCAGAGCGGCTGAAACGTTTTGGCGAACTGACCACGCGGGCGCTTCGCGCCACCTCTCCTCTGCGAGGAGGGGAATCGGTATCTGCCTTCCTATGAAATCGGAGCAATTTCGGCTAGGATTTCCTGAATACACAGTTCCTTCGTAACAGGAAAGGAGTTCGCCAAAATGAAAATCCGCTTCGATGGCCTGATCGCCATCGCGTTCGCAATCGTCACTGGCTTATGCCTGACGCCGATTTCGGGCGCGGCCCAGTCCGATGTCTCGAAGGAGATCCCTCGGCTTGCCAACGGAAAGCCGGACTTCAGCGGCGTTTGGGACCACCCGCGCGTTCTTGACGTGACGCGGGATGGAAAGGGATGCGGAGGAGGCACACCGGGGTGCACACAAAAGGGCAATGGAGAGCTTTCCCTTACTCCTGAAGGCGCAAAGCGATTCAAAGGTCCCCGAATTGATTTCACGGCTTACTGCCTGCCTTGGGGGTACTCGCGGTCAAGTCAAGTAGAGTATCCACTCGCGATCATGCACCAACCCGATCGCCTGGCCTTCCTCTATGAATCGAACAATATTTTTCACGTCGTCCATCTGGATGGACGTGATCATCCCAAAGATCTGGAACCGAGTTGGATGGGACATTCCGTAGGCAAATGGGAAGGCGATACGCTGGTCATCGACTCGATCGGTTTCAATGGAAAGACATACATCGATACAGCCGAGCACCCATCCAGCGACGCGCTTCATGTGACAGAGCGCATCAGCTACGCGGATCCCCAGCGTCTTAATTACGAGATTACGTGGGAAGATCCGAAAATGTACACGAAGCCCGTCAAGAACACGCGCGTGTATGCGCGCATGAAACCGGGCGAAGAACTCATGGAATATTGGTGCATGGAGAACAACAAGAGTCTCCTCGAGCACCACCTGCCGGATCTGAAACTCGATCAGTTAAATCAGTAGAATTTACTTCTGCGCGTCCGCGGCGGTGCATTTCCCGTCTTCGCACCTGTTGTTCTCCTCGCACACCTGTTCGTAGAGTTTCCATGAGGGATGGAGCTTCATTCCGAAGTCTTGCGACCACGCTCTGGTGAAGATCTTGGGATCGTCGATAGTAATTTGATAGGAGGCGGTCATGGGATCCGTGTATTGGATCCGCTCGATCACGTGGAGCGCGTCGCTGTGATAGCGGATTGCCGGACGCGTGGTGGCGTCCAACGTCCATTCACGCAATCCCATCGTATCGATGACGAGGGTGTCTCCCTCCCAATGCGCCACCGAATCTCCCATAAACGTGGGTTCGACATCTTTCGGATGAGGGCGCCCGTCTGTGGGCACAACGCGGAAGAAGTGCATGTATTCATAAAGGAAGATGACGACACCAGGATGCTGAAGAATTTGAGTTGCGTATGGCGCCAGCGCTTCACGCGGGAACCCGTCCGGCAAGCATTTCGCTGTCGGATCGTCATGCAGGACCTCGCCGGTCTCCTTCTGCATGAATAGGGCCTCGCCTCCCGCTTTGAACGGAGCGAAGTTTTTGGGATCAAAGTTGGAGACTCTGGGAGTGTCGGTGTCGTTCGGACCGACCCTGTGAGTGAAGCCTGGCCCAGCCCACACGCCTGTGAAATCCGGCTTCCCGTCTGCAGTGCGTGGGATGGACTGGCGAGTGGGAACGGCTTGACCCCAAGCGGACGCCGTCATAATTACGAAGACGTCAAGCCACAACAGCACGGACAAACTACTCTTTCTCATATAGAACTCCGACGATGCTGCCGGCTATTGCGGGACAACGTCCTCGGCGGCGCCGGCAAATACTTTGCGGCCATCCGCAAAGGTGACGTTACCTCCCGACGCGTTATTCGAGCCGTCCTTTGCGCGAAAACCTTCGACCTTGACCGTATCGCCCGGCTTCAACACATCCCTGGTAATTCCGCGCCGCATCAGCATGCCCGGAGGGCCACCTGAAAAACCCCATGTAGTGATCTTTCCGCTATCCTCCTTCACGTCCACGTAGAACCAAATATGCGGATTGGTCCATTCGACTTTTTTGACGACACCCGTCACTTTGACGGGTTTAGTAGCGTCGTATTCCGCCTGAAAAGCGTGATGCGCGAATACGGCAACCGCCGAGAGGAGCAGCACGCCGGCCGCACAGACCCCAAACCTTGTTTTCATTTGCAACCTCCGATTGAGCCATCTCCTACGCTAACTTGCGATAAATCTACCCAGTACTCCATCTGTTTGTAAAGCTTCATGCGCTACCAATCCCACACAATACTGCGTGCCAAACATCTATTTACGCACACCAGTGAGCAACACCGTAAAATCTGAAAGCGGGGAGTCCAGCGATTCGCATCAGAAACCTTTCAATTCCTTCCGCCACTTCCGAAAACCTCTTCACGAACACGCTCACGCGCCCGGTCCATCTGTTCTGGCGTTGCACCGAGGGTGCCGAGTATGTTTTCGGTCATGGCAAGAGCTACTTCCCCCTCACCCGAAAACACTTCGTCAGCTCCGGCATCTCGCAGGATCGGGGTTTCTCTGAGGTAATAAGCGCGTGCGAGAACTCGCACCTTAGGGTTTACGCTTCGAGCAATCCGGATGATCTCCGCAGACTGCTTAGACGTCGGGCCTGAGACCACAAGCGCAACCGCGCTGTAAATCCCGGCCGCTTCGAGCACTGCGGGATGCGTCGCGTCGCCATAAACAACTTGGTGACCCTCGCTGCGCACGCGCCGTGTGGTTTCCAGATTGGTCTCGATGATTACCGGTTCAACGCTGCCGTCGCGGAGCAGTCCCGCTACTGTCTGTCCAATGGGACCATAACCGACCACTACGGCCCGGTATGCTGACGCGACTATAGATTGATCCGCTGCCGTACCCAAAACCTGGGCCTTCCGGTTGAGGATTCCCGCCAGGCGAGGAAATCGGGCCAACGCGGCATCCAGCCGTCCAATCGATCGATACAACAGCGGGTTCAATGCAAGCGAGCCCATGGACGCGGCAATGATTAGGTTGGTCGCGCCGCCGGGCAAAATGTCCAGTTGATTGCCCACTGTCGCAAGAATGAGCGAGAATTCACCAATTTGCGCAAGCGCGACAACAACTCCGAAGGCGATCTTTGAACTATAGCCCAGGAACGTCACAATTAAGAAAGCCGTTATGGGTTTTCCAACGAGGACAATTGCGAAAGTCGCGAACAATAACCCCTGTGAGCTCATCAGGGCGTTTGGATCAAAGAGCATTCCAACTGAAACGAAAAAGAGGACTGCAAAAGCGTCGCGCATCGGCAGGGCGTCGGAGGCTGCACGTAGACTGAACTCTGATTGTCCGACGATCATTCCGGCGAGAAATGCGCCGAGAGCAATCGAGACGCCGAAAGTCAGAGCCGAGCCGACAGCAATGCCCAGTGCCAGGACAAGCACCGCCAGAGTGAACAGTTCTCGCGAATGCGTGGCTGCAACGCCGTTTAGGATTCGCGGAATCAGTCGCGCGCCAACGACAAAAGAGACGACTCCAAGGAGCGCCAGTTTTGCGATTGTCAATGCTGCGACTTTTCCAATCGATACCACTTCACCGGGAGCAGCTGGAAATATGGCCGGCAGCAAAACTAAAACGATTACTGTAAAAATATCCTCGACAACGAGCCAGCCTATCGCAATCCGGCCGGTCGGGGTTTGAAGATCCTGATTATCGGCGAGTACGCGCGTGAGCATGACGGTACTTGCTACAGATAGTGCCAGGCCAAACAAGAGACTGGCGCTCCAGGGCCAGCCGAACGTCCGGCCGGCGAAAGCGCCTAGTAGCGTCGCGACCGCGCTCTGACTGAGCGCCCCAGTGATTGCGACTTTTCGTACGGCAAGCAGATCCTTAACGTGGAAATGCAAACCCACGCCGAACATCAACAAAATCACGCCGATGTCCGCAAACTCGTTTGCCAGCGCACGATCTGCGACGAACCCAGGCGTGTACGGGCCGACGATGAAACCGGCGAGCAGATAGCCCACAATCGGAGACAAACCGAGCCGCTCGGTGACGTACCCCAATACCAGCGCTGCGGCAAGACTGCCGGTTAAAGTCAGGATGAGTGTAGATTCGTGCATCTTAATTGTTTGACGGATGGAGCGCCGCCATCGCCTCCTCGTTCAGCCCAAATGTGACGACCGAAATTTGGAGCGCGTCGACGGCACCCCCCAGTCCTTCCCGGCGTTAATGTTGCCGGTGTGTCTTCTCGGTTGGGTCAAGCTCATCTTCGGGTGGCTGTGATGATGCCTGCCTGGATCGGCGTGACTTCAGTTCGATATACGCCAGAACAGCAAAGACAAAAACGATCAATAAGAGGACAAACACTTTTCCTGCGTCCATTAATACTCCTAGGTGAGCCGAGATGAAGGTCCTCATCTCGACAGCGAGTTTGTCGAATTGCTAATTATTTAAACGCGCGAGGTGGAGTGCGGGGGAGACCGGCCGCTGATGACGCTGAACCTTCCGGGCTCGCATCGATCTGCAGGATCGTGTTGGGCATTGTAACGAGAAGAGCACACACTGGCCGCTGACGACAACTCAGGCAGAGCATTGACGGGCTTTTGCTTCGCATCTCCTGAGATCCAGAACGGCCGCCCAGCGGAGGCCGCAGCCAAAGCCGGGAGGCATGGCACGGAATGGGCAGTGATGATGCCACCTGTTCCGATCCAGGCAGACGTCTCGGCATTCGCGAAGTCTGCAACTTGTGTAAATCCCAAGAGGGATGCGACAAGCGCAATTATCGGTGCCGAACGGATAATTCCTAGGTTGCCCAGCTTGACGAACACGATAAATCTAGGTTACGTGAAAACTCCCGTAAAGAAAACCGCAAGGGGTCCAAGGACCGATTTTCTGGAGGGCGCGATCAGATTCTCCGCGTCAAGGATATGGCCACTGAAAACCTCGACTATGCTGCCATAGCACGCTTCTGGGAGCATCGTTGAAATTAACATTAAGCCAAACCTTGTACCGCCATGGCGGCGACCATCCTAAACAAAGCGCACATCCGATTTCGTGAGATGATCTGTCGGGTATGCCATCGCCCGCGTTGTGTCTTCCGCTTTGGAGCTTGATCCCGTTCGTGCTGATGCTGGTGTCCATTGCGGTCTTGCCGATGGCCGTTCCTGAATGGTGGGACAGCAACCGTAACAAAACTATTCTCAGCGTAGCGTTTTCCGTGCCGGTGCTTGTTGTGGTATTGGCGTGTGAGCCCCGGCTGTTACTGCATTCGCTTCTGGATTACTTTTCATTCTTAACTTTATTGGGTTCGTTGTTCGTGATTTCCGGCGGGATTTATATTAAAGGCGAATTTGCCGGAACACCGCTGGTCAATGCCATATTTCTCGCGTTTGGAGCGCTTCTGGCGAACATCATCGGTACGACGGGCGCATCGATGCTGCTGATACGGCCGTTCCTGCGGGCGAATCATTTGCGACAGCATCGGGCACACCTGATCGTTTTCTTCATATTCATTGTGAGCAACACCGCAGGTTTATTGACGCCGCTTGGTGACCCGCCGCTGTTCCTTGGATTTCTCCGCGGTGTCCCATTCCAGTGGACGCTGCGTTTGCTCCCGCAGTGGGGGCTTGTCGTGGGCAGCCTTATCATTTTGTTCAACATTTATGATCAGTTCGTGTTCACGAGAGAGGAAATCGAAACCCATCGCGCTTTGGCCGAGATCGTGCAAGCCCGTCATCCTCTCCAGTTCGAGGGAAAACGCAATTTTATTTATCTGCTCGGTGTTATAGGCGCGGCCATGCTCAGCGGGAACTTCGGTTGGCCGAGAGGAATACAAGAAGCCATCATGATCACGATGGCCCGCCTCTCCTGGTATACGACACCACGCTCAATTCATCGCGCCAATCACTTTCATTTTTCGCCGATCATCGAAGTTGGCGCATTGTTCCTCGGGATCTTTATCACCATGGTTCCCGCGTTGGAGATTCTCAACGCGCGTGCCGCGGCTTTTGATTTGAAAGCGCCATGGCATTTCTTCTGGATGTCGGGCGCGCTGTCGAGTGTTCTGGATAATGCGCCGACATATCTGACGTTCACCGCGATGGCTTCGGGATTGGTCGGCGGCAGTGCGGAGAGTTTGCGCTCGCTGTTCGAATCGGGATTGGGCCAGAGTTTGTTGGCCGCGGTTTCGTGCGGCTCGGTTTTTATGGGAGCGAATACGTACATCGGAAACGGGCCCAACTTCATGGTGAAAAGTATCGCGGAGCGGCAGGGGATCAAAATGCCCTCATTTGGGGGATACATGGTGTATTCGGGCTTCATCCTCATCCCGCTGTTCATACTTGTGACATTTGTATTTTTCCGGAGTTGAGCGATGAAATTGATCCAGTGCATTATTCAGCCGTACAAGCTCGACGAAGTCGTTGATGCGCTTCAAAGCGTCGCCGCCGGCATGACGGTCTCGGAAGCAAAAGGACACGGTCATCAGAAAGGACATTCAATGCTCTATCGTGGCCGGGAATATGACGTATCGTTGGTGCCAAAGATGATGATCGAGATTGCCGCGGACGATAACAAGGTGGACGATATCGTGAAAGTGGTCATTGAAACGGCCGAGACGGGCCAGATCGGGGATGGAAGGATTTTCGTTATTCCGATCGAAGAGTGCTACCACGTTCGGACGGGCTTTATGGATCTTGAGTAAATTACGCGTTCCTACATTCCTACAAAATTGTATTGACATCAGGAAACCGTTAGTTTTAGAGTAGCCCTCGACGCGACACAATGTTGTGCGCGTCAATTTCACAACGACGTTATTGACGACGAAGTCTTCGATCCCGTTTTGGGGTTGGGGGCTTTTTTTTTGCTAAAAATTCGTTGTCGACGTGTGCCCTGATCAATTCAACTCAACAGGAGGCATGGCGAATGGCTGCAAATTCACAACAAGGAACTTACCTGGCCACGACGCTCACGGGCTTTACGGCTTTAGCGGGCGGGTTGGCGGCCAAGGGAACTCTCGGGATACTGGTCGCGCTCGTCGGTTTGATATTGCTGATTGTTTCAGCAGCGGGCTTTCACAAGATCAAAGATCTCGGCTAAGTCCGGAACGAGATAACAGGAGAAACACATGAGAATAGTCGGAGTTTTATTGGCGCTTGCCGGATGGTTGCTGCCCGTGTTCGCGCTTTCAGTGACTCAGTCGACAGGGGCGCGATTCGGTGCATGCGTGCTGGGGATCATCATCAGCCTGGTTGGGATTTTGGGAGTTCTGAACAAGGCCCACCAGGAAAACGCAATATGGAAACGAAGTTAGTTATGGCAAGGAGACAAGAGATGAAATTCCGGGATCGACGAAATCGCTGTTTATGCATGGCTCTTGCCATGTTGCTCTTGTGCGGGCTATCGGTCTTCGCTCAAGCCCCTGCGGCGGAGCCGCCAGCGCAAGCGGTTCCTGCGCCGGCTCCCGCCCAGGCCTCACCCGCCGCGGGCGCTCCCGCGATGGACGTGCCTCTGGATATTAAAGCTGCGGCGCCGCCATCGACTGATGAGCTTGCTAAGGGCGATCCGGGTGGTACGAAAACCGGAACGGTCGGCGACGTTGTAGCCGCTGACAGCAAAAAAGGACTCACGCTGGCAGACCTTGCCAATCAAGCTGGCCAAAATCGTATCGCTATCAACTTCGTCTGGACGTTGATTACGGGTTTCCTGGTCATGTTCATGCAGGCGGGCTTTGCCCTGGTGGAAACCGGACTGTGCCGCGCCAAGAATGCAAATCACACCATGATGATGAACTTTATGGTGTACGGCTTCGGCTTGTTTGCTTTCTGGGTATGCGGGTTCGCGATTCAGATGGGCGGAGTCGGTCCATATACCACGCTGGGCGGGGGCGCCGGGCTTAATTCTGAATACAGCATCACGTTGTTCGGAAAGAGTTTTGGACTGTGGGGCACGCATGGCTTCTTCATGACACACGGCGGCGCTTATGACGTCGCGGCCATGGTGATGTTCCTGTTCCAAATGGTATTCATGGACACGGCCTTGACTATCGTAACAGGCGCTGCTGCCGAGCGTTGGAAATACGCCGCGTTCGCCGTTTCGTCCGTCTTTATGGGGGCGCTGACGTATCCACTCTTTGCCAACTGGGCCTGGGGCGGTGGTTGGCTGGCAACGCTAGGCTCAAATTTTGGCTTGGGTCACGGATACTCCGATTTCGCAGGATCTGGCGTGGTGCACTCCGTTGGCGGCATGACCGCACTTGCGCTTTCAATGATCATTGGGCCACGTATCGGCAAATACAGCCGAAGTGGCAAACCGAATCCGATGCCTGGACACGACATCGTCATCGTGCTCACAGGCTGCTTCATTCTCGCCTTCGGCTGGTTCGGGTTCAATCCCGGAAGTACGCTCGCTGCATCGGGTAATGGTGCGCTCCGCATCAGTTCCATCGCTGTAAACACGATGCTCGCAGGATGCACGGGTTCTTTCGGGGCAATCCTCTACATGTGGATGCGCTACGGGAAACCGGATGCTTCGATGTCGGGCAACGGATTACTGGCGGGCCTGGTGGCAATCACCGCCCCTAGCGGATTTGTGAACACGGTCGGAGCTGCCATTATCGGCGTGGTTGCTGGCGTTCTGGTTTGCGTGAGCGTGGAATTTATCGAGCGTGTCCTCAAAGTGGATGATCCGGTCGGCGCGATCTCCGTTCACGGAACCAACGGGTTATGGGGTGTCATTTCGGTCGGATTGTTTGCCGATGGCACTTCGAACTACGGCGGCAGTTGGAACGGAGTTAACGGTTCAGTCACCGGTCTGTTCTACGGAGATCCCTCGCAATTGGTGGCGCAATTGATCGGCGTCGGAACGTTGGTTGGTTTCGTGTTCACGTTCTCCTACGTGGCCAACTGGCTCATCGACGGCATCATTGGTCAGCGGGTTTCCGCAGCCGATGAACTTGCAGGCCTGGACATCCCAGAAATGGGTGCGCTTGGTTATCCCGAGTTCGTGCTGAAGCCGGAACCGGAAGCCGTAATGGCCGCTGGGGATTAGTTTGTAGCGACCGTCATAAGAAAAGGGGGAATGAAATGACGAACAGTGCTCCGTTGGAAAGACAAACTGAACTGTTGGAGTTTCCGGTCGCGCTGCAGGGGGCATCGCCCCCTGCAGTCTCTATGAAGGCCAAGCAATACTTCCAGGAAGGGGTGGCGCATCTTCAGATAGGGGAGGCCGCAGAAGCAGTCACGGCGCTCTCCCGCAGCGTTGAATATGCGCCCGCCTTCCCGGAAGCTCAGGTGTTTCTCGGAATTGCCCACGCCCTTACGCACAACATTTATCCCGCGATCGATCACCTTGAAGAGGCAACAAAGCTGGACCCAAAGAGCTTCGCCGCCCATTTCACTCTTGCGCAGCTCAACTTCAAGCTGCGCATTCCCCAAAATGGCTATGAGGCCGCGCGGAAGGCACTGCGATGCGTGCAAACGCTCGAACAACGTAAGATGCTGACTCAATTACTCAAGGAGGAACGCGAACGGGAACGGAACGGAATCGCCCGGCCCTCGTTTGCCAAACCGTTCAGCACTCCGATACTCTTCCTTGCGGGCAGCGCCCTCGCCGGTGCGATCATGTTTGTATTGGCACAGATGCGATGAGCGATCCGGAGAACAGCACGGCAGTCATGACAACACCCTTGGAAGCAATGAAGCAACAACGGGTCATGTGGGGCTGTGCCTTGCTCGTTGGTTTTATCCTTATCTATTATGGCGGCGCACCCATCGTCCCTGTGATTACCGGTTGTGTGCTGGTACCTGCGATTGCCGCCTTGCGGTCCTGGTTTCGTTCGAGAAACAAACCGCGCTTCCGCGACTGATCATTGTCTAAGGGTGCGACGAAGTTCAGAGACTTGTAGCATCTTCCTTTCTCGCCTCGTTAGTGACACAATGCCGAATCATGAAACTCATCCAGTGCATCATCCGTCCTGAAAAGCTGCCCGACCTCGTCGAGCGGATCGAGGGCATGGCATCGGGGATCACTGTTTCGGAAGTTCGCGGACATGGTCATCAAAAAGGACAGCCTGCTATCTATCGCGGCCTCGAATACCAGATCACACTCCTGCCGAAAACGAGAGTCGAAATTGTTGCCGAGGATAGTAAGGTTGATGACATTATCAAAATCGTGACCGAGGCCGCGAGGACCGGACAGATCGGCGACGGACGTATCTTTGTCGTGAACGTCGATGAGACCTATCACGTCCGCACCGGCTTGACGGATCAGTAGATCCTCGTTCGAAAACCTTTCTTTCATCTCAGCCGCCCCGTACGAAACGCAGGGAGAAAATTCGCAAGGTCTCGGGGAGGCGAGGTCACGGGTCAGGGCCTTTGTTTTGGCCTGGAGTATCCTTATGGAAGTCAAGGAGAAGGACATGTCATCGAATGAGAAACCCACCACAAGGCCTACATTGGGTCTGGGCGGTCTGACAATGAACGCAATGGCGCTGATCGCACCCGGCGCATTCTTGTGGGTCACGTTCTTCATTCAATCTTCGTACGGCGCGCCAATGGCGGCACAGGGGATGTGGTTCGGTATCTTCGCGGCGTTGCTCCTGTGTTTAGCCACCGCCATCGCATACGCGGAGCTTTCAAAGCTCTATCCAGGAGCAGGTTCCTCCTATTTCTTCGCTGAGCAGGCGTTTCTCAGTAAGACACAAACTTTCCGGTTTGCACGCATTGCGAAATTCATGGTCGGTTGGGCCAGCCACCTCTACTACTGGGTTTACCCTGGACTGATGGTTGGCGTGACGGCTCTTGTTGTCGGTTACGTGCTGGGACAGATTTGGCCCGGCACTTTCAACGCAACCGTGCCGAGCCCGCTATTCATGATTATTTTTTGTCCACTGTTTGCGTGCGGCGTTGGGTACATTTGTTACCGTGGTGTGACCGGCATAACGGCCGTGAACACGGCGGTCGATGTTATTCAGATTTCGGCTCTCGTTGTCTTTTCGATCATCGCCGTGGGCTACCGCCTGAACCATCCGCAGGGATCGGCCGGATTCACCTTAGATCCGAAGGGGGCACCGATCACCAAGGTCATCGCCACCGACAAAGATGGAATGCCGATCAGGGATGCTCAGGGCAACTCTGTTTTCGCCAAAACCCCGGAGGGCAAAGATCAGGATTTCCTCGTCGATTATTCTGAACCGATTCAGAACGGGCCGGACGCGCGCGATCCGAACCTTCGGATAGAGAAGTTCCAGTACCACGGTTCTGTGGCTTCCGTTGTCGCGCCGCACAGCTTCAGCTATGTCGTCATTCAGGCTTGTATCGCGATCTTGATTCTGGTCGGCTTTGAGTCGGTCACTTCAATGGGAGAAGAAGCCAAGAATGCGAAACGCGATGTACCTCGGGCGGTCATTCTTTCGCTGCTGATTCAAGGTTTGGTCTGTTACCTGATCGAGTATTTTGCAGCAAATTATTTCATGCATAACGGATATCAAATCTCGCATGCCTTGGGCTCGGCTGCGCCGGTGGGTGACATGATGATCATCGCCGGAACGTGGTTGTTCGGCAGCGCTGCCGCAGGCAGGGCATTCATGCTCGTTCAGGCACTCACGGTGTTTCTGGCTTTGGTCGGTACCACACTCTCATCCATGCGAACAGGCACGCGCGTCACCTATGCGATGGGGCGTGACGAAGAAGTCCCCGGACATTTCGGAATGCTGCACGGCGAGAAGCTGACGCCCCACCGGGCCATTTGGACGTTGGCTGTGATTTCGACCTTCATAGCTATCGCGGCGATTATTTTTACTTTCTGTGGTCCCGCTGCTCTGGCGGATGAAGTGGTCAAGGGCCTGCCGCACAATTTCTGGTACAGCTTTGGAATCTTTCGCCACGATTTGGCCGCGAGCATTCCGCAAAGCCTCGTGATCGTGACACTGGTCAGCAACTTTGGAACGTTCCTGCTTTACATGATGACGTGTATCGTCGCTATCGTTGCCTTTCGTGAACACCATACGTTCAACGGCTTCAAACACGTGTTCATTCCTGTATTCGGCGTTCTGGCCAATCTCGTCTGCATGTTGTTCTACCTGGTCGGGCCATTCACCGTTGCCGGAATGAGCCCAAGGGAGCCTTTTATCGCTTTAGGGATCTGCGCACTCTGGGGCATTTATGGGTGGATCTACTTCACGGGATCGAGTGCGAAGAAGGGCCGCCCGATCTACGTGAGGGCTGTCCCGAAGGTGAAAGCGTAGGGAATTAGCCACAAAGATGCACAAAATTCACAAGAGTTTTATCCTTTTGAGTCTTTTGTACCTCTTTCTGGCTAGGAACTCTTGAAGCTAACATTCGCTGAACTCTCGTCAACCGGGCCGGTCCGTCATCACAACGAAGATTCGATCGGGTTCTGGCAACCTGAAAATGAGGAGGAGCGGCTCATTCACGGTTCCATAGCCGCGGTCGCAGATGGCGTGGGCGGCCTAAGCTCCGGCGAGATCGCCAGCCGCATGGCGATTGACATTGCCCTGAAAACTTTTCAGGCCGCGCCGCGCGGCGAAAAACCCAATCAAATCCTCGACCAGATTTTCAAAGAAGCCAATCTCGACATCTACAATTTTGGAGTTGAATCCGAACTCCGCAGGATGGGCACCACCCTGACCGCATGCATTTTCCGCAATAAGGAAGTCTCGATTGGACACGTTGGCGATTGCCGCGTCTATCTGGTGCGCAACGGCCAGATCAAGAAACTTACATCCGATCATACTTATGTCGAAATGCAACGGAAGCTCGGTCTGATTTCCCAGGAAGACGCCATGTCCAGCGAGTTGCGATCGGTCTTGACGCGCTCGCTCGGCCAGAATCCTATCGTCCAGGTCGACTTCGCCAAATCTGCTCTGATGAATAGAGACTGCATCATCCTTTGTTCGGACGGGTTGCACACGCTGTTCATGGAACACGAACTTGCCGACGTAGTGACGCGTATGGCTCCAGCGGGTGCTTGTGAGTACTTCATCAACACCGCCGAAAATCGCGGAGCCGAGGACAACATCTCGGTCCAGGTCGTACGGATTGAAGAAGTCCGCAAAACCGCTTTTTATCAAGGATTGTCTTCCCTTGCTGCAGGGCCTAAAGCCCCAAATCCCACGGGTGCCGGCGGTATCGATATCGAAGTGGGACAGGTGCTGGACGATCGCTTCGAAATCATCGAATCGATTCATCGCAGCGGCATGAGCACCGTCTTCAAGGCAATCGACCGGCAGACTGGAGAGACCGTCGCCGTAAAAGTTCCTCTCATGAATCTGGAGGCCGATCCCGCGTTCTATTCTCGTTTCGAGCGGGAAGAAGAAATCGGCAAAGTATTGGATCACCCGGGAATTCTGAAGATCATTCCTGTCGAACAAAAGAGCCGGCCCTACATCGTCATGGAGTACGTCAAAGGGCAAACGCTGGACCGGCTCATGCAAACCGTAGGCATACTGCCGATCGCCGACACACTGAAGATCGCGAGCCGCCTCTGCGATGCGCTCCAGTATATGCATAAGCACGGCGTGATTCACCGCGACATGAAGCCGTCAAACATCATGCTTTGCGAGGATGGGACACTTCGCATCATGGATTTCGGCATCGCGAAAACCGAGGCCATGCGCCGGATCACATTTGGTGGATTCTCGCCCACTATGGGTACGCCGGATTACATGGCGCCGGAACAAATCAAAGGAAAACGCGGCGACCAACGCACGGACATCTATAGCCTCGGCGCCATCCTTTATGAAATGCTCACGGGCCAGGTGCCGTTTCAGGGTCCCAATGTTTACGCCGTGATGAATGCGCGGCTGGTCGGCGATCCGCCCGCCCCACGCAGTCTGAATCCGGAAATTCCTCCCCAAATCGAAGAGATTGTCTTACACGCGATGGAGCGCGATCCGTTCAAGCGCTATCACTCGGCTGCGGAGATGAAAGCAGAACTGGACGCGCCGGAATCCGTGCAGGTCACGGGGCGCCACCAAAGGCTCCGCCGGGCCGCTCCTTGGAAGCGGAGATTCCGCCAAGTCCGAATGATTCTCATAACGGCTTTGCTCCCAGTTATTGCTTTTTTGCTTTTGTGGTTGGTCCTCAGTCGCCAAGGGAAGTAACCACGATGCTGCAGGGCGGATGAGCTAAATCCCGCTTCCAAGCCTATTCCGGCTGGCTTATTCGCCTACGTTGGGCGCCCGGCGCGAGATTAACTCAAGTTAATCCTCTGTTAATCTGTGCTTAATAGTCCCCATTTGTCCAATCGGTTCGACTGTCGCGCTTTTTGCGGCAACAAATTGCTTCAAGGAGAGAAATGCATGAATTCATGGACGAGATTGGTGATGAGCGGCCTTGTCGCCGCAGCTTTGAACGTGACTACGTTTGCGCAAGCGCCTGCAGCTGGGAATCCACAGAAAGCCGGCGAACGCCTTGAGCGGCGTGGCAAGGCCGACCAGAGGAAAGGCGAGCGACTGGAAAAAAAGGGCGAGGCCCAGAAAAAGGCTGGCGACCGCTTAGAGGCTCAGGGTAAGGTCAGAGCCGGTGAGAAGCTGGAAAGGAAAGGTGAGCGAAACGAAAGACGTGGCGAGCACCTTGAAAAGAAGGGTACCCGCTTAGAAAAACGGGGCGAGAAGCTCGAGAACAAGAGCGAGAATACGGGCCAGAACAAGTAGCGCGGCCGCCTAAGAACGTGTGAAGGAACGAAGATCCACCCTACCTTTCTAGGAGAGGGTGGATCTTGCGCAATTCGTATTTCTGCGGTTTCCCCATCCATGCATCCCAGATACAATTCGTGATGGGACCCGACTATGCCTGAAGATGAACTCGAAACCAGCGAGCTGAAAGAAAAGTTGGAACAATCTATTGAAGAGGCGGTGGAGGGAGCCGAACACCGCGCACACTGGATCGTGTACCTGTCATTCACGACCGCATTGATAGCCGTTCTGGCAGCCATAGCTTCTTTGGAGTCGGGGGCGTACTCCAACGAAGCGCTGCTTGAAAAAAATGAAGCCTTGCTTGCTCAGACGAAGGCGGCCGATCAGTGGGCTTACTATCAAGCGAAGAGCGTCAAAGGAACGATCTACGCTTCACAAGCCGCTGCTGCCCAGGGGTCGAATCCCGAACTCGCATCCAAGGCAAAGCAAGAAGCTGCGCGCTATGCGGCTGAAGAGGAGGAGATTAGTAAGTCTGCCAAAGAGTTGGAAAAGGAAGTCAAAGAAGATGGCGAGCGGTCCAGTCAAAATATGGAACACCATCACCGGTTTGCGTATGCCGTGACAATGTTTCAAATCAGCATCGCGCTGGCAGCCGTCGCGGCTTTGAGCCGGCAAAAATTCGTATGGTTCGCCGGACTGGTAGTGGCGGTACTAGGCTTCGTCTATTTTCTCGACGGCTTCCAATTGTTTTTCTAATTGCCTTCCTATTCGCGTCGGGCACCCAACACCGGCACACGGCGGTTTCTGATTTTATAAAGGTGTTGGCGGAGATTCCCGATGACTTCCCGCCGTCTGGAATTCCTCATGTCGCGCTGTAGTTCTTCCAGCGCGAAATGCACGACGTCGTGGTGATGGATCTCGTCGGGCGCAACTTCGTTACTGAGTTCAAGCCAGATACCATGCAGGAGCTCAATCTCCTTCGGGGTCAGATGCGGAGCATGCGGTCCAAGATAAACAATTTGATCCTGGCCGCTCGGAAAATAGAACTGGACGGCTAATTGCGGTCTGGGATCCGGCAATCGTTCCCAGGCCGAACCGGCAAGACGCGCATCCTCGACAACGGGTGTTTTGTTCGACGCGCCGAGGGCCACAGCCGATGACTGCAGGCTCTGCGCTGCGCGCAGTATGGCTTCCCACCTATCGGTCGCTGCTGCGACAGCCAGATGGATCGTTTTTCCCTTCTTTTCGGCGATCTCCAAGGCGCGCGTGAAAAGTTTTTGCTCTTCCAGACTGAAGAGCTGATCGTGAGTCAGTTCGTACTCGCCTCCGCCCGAACGCTGTAAGAATCGTAAGTGCAGTGCCACAACATCCTGCTTGTGCGGATCGACGCGGTTGAGAACAGCATTGAGGTTATGTAGCGTGTTGTAGTTGCGGACCATCACGAGGACATTCCCAGACCGGACGCCCAATTTTTCCGGTGTGAGGTCATCACTGGCTTCCAGATTGAACTGGTCGAGCTCCGCGTGCTCGGTCGCCCGTCTCCGGGTCGTCCGTTCGGTTATGGAAAAGATCGCGAAGAAGACAAGCGTGAAGGTGACGCCCGAAATCGTCGCAACCTGCTTGGTTACAAAATTGATGAGGCACAACGCAATGAGAGTCAGCGTGATAAATCCCAGGCCGAGTGGGATCTCCACGTGCCCAACTTTGAAATTGAAAGGCACACGAAACTCACGCTCGCCGCGCTGCTTGTACCGAAGCACTAAAACTGCGAGACCCTTCATCGCAAAACTCCACATCACGCCGAACGCGTAGGCTTCACCTAGTACAAAAATATTTCCGCGGCTGAGCAGAATCGTGAAAATCTGAAGGCCCACGACGAGGTTGAGAATGCGATGCGAGGTACCGAACTGCCGATGGGGATGGCGAAACCACTGGGGAAGAATGCCGTCTTCAGACACCCTGTTCAACACACCGTTGGATCCCACAATCGAGGTGTTCACGGCGCCTGCGAGCATTAATGTTCCGACAACTGCAACGAAAGCGCGGAAGGCAATCCGAAGAGTTAACGGCCCGACCAGATACATGGACAAACCCCCAATCGGGTTGTCCTGGAAACTGGTGCGCACGGTATCCGGAATGATCATCACGGCAAAAAAGGCGACGCCCGCCGTGAAAATGAGGCTGTACGCAAAAATGATGATGCCGGCTTTTTCGAGATTTTTTAATTTCGGATGCTCGATCTCTCGATAAACCTGCGCCATCGTCTCTTCGCCGCTCATGGCCAGCACAGAATGTCCAAGTCCAATCATGATTCCAATGAGACCGATGGTGTAGGGCAGCGATGTGGTCTTCAGCCAACCGAGCGCATCATCCGAGTAAACAAGATTCGACAGGTGCGGCCACGGAGGAAACTGAGCGCCTCGAACCGAAATCGTGTAGATGCACCACGCGATCATCAAAACCACCATCACCGTCGTGACATACATGATCCGTAGTGCTTTCTCACTCGACTCGGGAATCCCCTTAATGTTTTCCCACCAGAAATAGAGTGTGCACAATATGGCGAAGAATGCCGCGGTCGCGTTGACCGGAAACTGGATGGTGGAATGGAAATAGGTGAGGACCTCATTCATCAGGCCGACTAGATACAAACCTGCCGAAACGCCGCTGATCGGGCCGGTCAGAACATAGTCGAACATCAGCGCGGAGACGGAGAACTTCGCCAGCATCGAGCCCATCGCTTCTTTCACGACGCGGTATACGCCGCCCCGCACGAACATGCTGCAGCTTTCGATGTAAAGGGAACGTACCGCGAAAGAAAGCACCATGATCGCCAGGATGAACCAAGGGGCTGTCTTGCCGATGAAGTGCTCCGCGATCGCTCCCGCATAAAAGGCAGACGATCCCATGTCGTTCAACACGACGGCCGCCGCCTGCCAGAACGTGATGAATGCCAGCATCGCGGTTGAGGCGATCAACACCCGCGGCGCGCCGGCCGGTGCAGCATCTGATCGAGATTTCATGATTCACTCACTCTCTACCCACACTACTTGATGCCCGAGTTTTCGAAGCCTCGCCGCCAACCTCTTATCGCTGGTTTGCCACCAGGACCTCTTGATCGCCATCAGCACAAGCGAACCCGGAGCCAGGGAACGCCGGAACCCCTGCTCCCAGTCCCGCGCATATACAACCTCAGCAGAAACAGGCACGGCGCTTTCCTGCGCTAATTGCCGGATCTTGCGGGTCAAGTGCCTGGGATTGACGGGAGGCTCATCCAAAGGAACGCCATAAGGAACGACATAGACATCGATGAGCCGGATTCGTCCATTGAGATCACTAGCCAGACTTGCCGCATATTTCAGAGCAGCCCTTGTAAGCTGCGCTGTTCGAAGCGGGATAACGACCTGAAGATTGGAAATCGCAGCCGGTGCGAGATCACTTGTCGCCTTGCTGCTGCGAGCTGCTTCGTTCTTCATGACTAACAACAAGCTAGCCGGAAAGGCACTAAGAAGTTGCTAAGAAGCTGCTAAGAACGCATTAAGGTCGAGTTGGGTTCCTTCTTTCCGCAACAACAGCGATTTGAACGTCTTGAGCGAGGCGTAAGACTTGCGAGATGAGGCTTCGTCCAGGCAGAAAATTGAAATGGCGGGAAGCGGAGCGAGTCAGGAAAATCTGGGTGATCCCATAGCGATGGGCGAAATCGACGAGCGTCACCGCGGCGTTCTGGCCCTGCAAGACTCGCGTTTCGATGTGGAGGCTGCGCGCAAAGTTGAGGTGCTTTTCGACCGGCGCTCGTGTCGAGGCTGACAGGTCGGACAGATCTCCGTGAGGCGATACGTAGACGGCAAAGCATTCTGCGCGGAGGTAATCGGCGACGCGCCTTCCGCGGCGGAGAAGCATCGCCGCCGTCGGCTCACCTGTTATATGAATGAGGATACGATCGGCCGGCCGTTCATCCTTCAACTGCAGGTCGACTTCATGCGCCGCTTGCCGGAGGGCCAGTTCTCGAAGCGCCGTCAAAGTTTGTTCTTTAAAAAAATTTTCGAGAGCGCGCTCTGCCTTGTCCGGCGAGTAGACCACGCCGCGTCTTAATCGATTGATCAGGGCTTCCGGTGTGACGTCGACCATCACGACTTCATCGGCCTGTTTGACGACCCAATCGGGCACCGTCTCGCGGACACGGATGCCGGAGATTTGCCAGATTTGATCGTTGAGGCTTTCGAGATGTTGAAGATTCATCGTGGTCATGACATCGATGCCGGCATCCAGCAGCACCATCACGTCTTCCCAACGCTTCGCGCGCTCTGCCCCAGGAACATTCGTATGCGGAAATTCATCGACGGCGCAGATCTGGGGTGCTCTCCGGAGAATCGCATCGGTATCCATTTCGTCGAAAGCGCAACCACGATATTCGATCCTTCGACGCGGAATGATCTCCAGGTCTTCCGTCTTTTCGATGGTGTCCTTTCGCCCGTGCGGCTCAAAGTAGCCGATGACGATATCGGCACCATGCTTCTTCAGTTCCTGCGCCTCTTCGAGCATCCGATAGGTCTTTCCGGCTCCAGCAGCATAACTGAGGAATACCTTCAAACGGCCGCGGCGTGCGGTTTGAAGCTGCTTCATGCAGTTGTCCTCTGCGGGAACACCCGCACGTCGATACCTTCGGCGAGCTGGATAAGGCGCTCCACAGGGTTTCCGCGCAATCGATGCCACAAGCCCTTTCTCATGCTGTGTCCAATGAAGATTTGAGTAATGCCGGCTTCGCGAGCGAATGCAATCAGAGCCCTGGCGGGATCCCGCTGACCGTCCAATACTTTGATTGTCGCGTTGAGATCGCGGGCGATCGCCAGGTTTTCTTCGAGCGCAGCTTCGTCCGCGGGCGATAGATCGGCCTGGCGTACATATGCGACGAAGAGCTCGCCATGAAAGCGGTCCGCGTTGCGCCGGCCGCTTTCCAAAATCGGACGCGCATCGGACCGCGGTGTGATGCCGACGAGAATTCGCTCCTGCGTTCCCCAAATTTCTTCGATACGGTGTGCGCGGAGGTAAGCACGCAGTTCGCTTTCGACGACCTCGGCTGCCACCAGAAGCGCCATCTCGCGAAGCCGCGAGAGATTTTCCCGCGCAGGCGCATCGACCACTTCAATATCGTCGGCGTTCTTTAGAAAGTCGAGCGGAACAGTCTCGGCCGGACGTTTACCCGTGATCGCGGCAACTTCATCCTGAAGTTCGCGAATGTAGTGCAGATTGATCGACGTGATTACCGATATCCCCGCATTTAGGAGTTCTTCGATTTCTTGCCACCTCTCCGAATGCCGGCTCCCGGGAGGATTCGTATACGCGAGTCCGTCAATGACGCCCACCTGCGGATGCCGCCTTAATATACGTTCGATATCGATGACATCCCGGTTACCGATTTTCAGAGTGGGAATAACTTCATGCTGAGCGACCAGGCGGTCGATTTCAGGTGACGATTTGGGCTGGCAGGCGCCAACGACGACGTCTTCGCCGCGTTCCCGCCGGCGCAATCCTTCCGCCAGCATCTTTACGGATTTGCCGACGCCCGAGGCATAGCCGAGGAATATCTTGAGCCTTCCACGTTTTTTGCGCCGCTCTTCCTCCTCGATCTGTTCGAGCAGGCGCTCGGGGTCCCGCCGGAGCTCTAGATCCATAGTCTACGATCAATTTTATATGACTATGTTGATGTATTCCCCTGCTCGAGGCGCTCTCGCCTTGGAGACCCGATGTCATTGTCTGCGATATTGGGCCTGAAATCGACGGCTATGACTTCATCAAAACTGTCAGAAAGCACTTATCAGTCGTGCCGATAGAGCTTTCACATCAGGCAATCGAATCGAACATGAAAGCGGCGCGCCGGGGCCGCAACGAGCGGCAGGTCCTTAATCCAGCGGCTCCAGCTTGATCACAGATGCTCCATTATTGTTCCCCACCCAGAACGTAACCGGCGTGGTGGAGTTGTCGACGAAAACGCGGCGGACGTTCGTGCTGCGCGGCAGAAGGTATTCGACCGCTTGCCCGGTCTTGGGGTTCAGACGGACGATGCGGTCGGTACTCATGCTGCCGGTCCAGAGATCGCCGTTCTTGTCGGGCACTACGTCATAGGGCCAAGTCCATTTGGTGGGCACGCCCCACTCGGTGAATTTCTCGTTTTTGGTGTCAAGCATGGCAACTTTGTCGCCCAGATACTCCGCGAACCACAGCTGGTCCTGCGCGTCCATATGGCCGCGGCGGGGATGCGAGTTGCGCGTCGGGGTCGGCAGCAGCTTGATCTTGCCGGTTTGAGCATCCACCCGGCCGATGTTCTCGCTGCCGAAATCTATAAAGTAGAGATTGTTTCTGGAGTCAGCGGCGATGCCGTAAACGGAGTGTCCCCCCGTATCCATACCGCCGCTGCCCAGTCCCAGCGCTTGATACGGCCGGAAGGTTTCAAACTTGCCGCTGGCAAGGTCCAGCCGGTGAATACCCCGGATGCCAACGTTATTCATCCAAACCTTGCCGTCCACCGCAAAGCTTGCCGGCATGACCATAGCTTGCTGCGCGATGTCACTATTGATGTTGGGCGAGAGGGGAAAGCTCTGGAATTTCTCGGTCCGGGGATCAAACTTCACGATCCCGCCCTGGAGCATCATGCCTTGCCAGATGTTTCCGTCCTTGTCTATTTCGATATCCAGGCTGCCCTGCGGGAAACCGCTCTTGAATTCGGAAATGGGGTACTCGGTCACCTTGCCCGTGCTGGGATCGAGCTTGCCCAGATACTGCGAGCCAAAGTCGCTGTACCACGCTGTACCGGAGGCATCGACGATCACGTCGTGAGGCATTGCTACTTTGCGCGGCAAATCGTATTCCGTAATGATGACGCGCGTGGCCCTGCCCGTGGGCCGCGGCAGCGTTTTCAGGGCGTACTCCCATTTGTTGACCGAACTGAGATTCACTGCGGCGAGCCACTCTGCTTGCTTGCGGAAGCGCTCGGGGTTGATCGGCTCGATCTGGTCGACGCGCCGCTGCGGCTTGAGAGGGTTGCTGCCAGGAGCGTAGCCCGCCATGCGTACCATCACTTGCACGAATTCGTCGGCATCGTGTCCGGATTTGAAGATGCGCTGCAGAGTGTGACAGCTAACGCAGCCGCTTACGCCGTTCTTCTGCTGTTCGGTACCAGGCACGCTCATCAGCCATTCGGCATTGGTGATCTGCGAGGATATATCGGTTAGCTTGCGAAGCTGGAGATCCAAGGTCGCCGGAGATCGCGGAGAAACCGCGACTGTGACCGGGCTTGCCAGATCATAACCCACCGCGCGCACAGTGATGGAGTACTGGCCCGCGTCGAGCCGGTTCTGCGGAAATGAGTAAACGCCTTTTGCATTCGAGAGCACAGTCAGAGTCATGTTCGACCCGGCGCGCCTGGCGCTGACCGCCACGCCTTCCATCAGACCTTCTTCGTCAGATTTGATATGGCCGGTAAGACTCACCGGCTCTTGCGCGGGGAGTCGGAACACGCCGCCCGACAATAACACTGCTAACGCCCCTAACACGATGATCACGGCTCTGCGATTCAGCATAAATGCCCCCATTGCTCGATCATTTCCGAACATAGAGGTTAAACGATCGGGGTTCTGAGGTCCAGTTACGGCGATCTCTCCCCCAATGGAACCCGACCGGCACTTTTACTCGGACTGAATTTTATAGAAAGGATCCGTTTTTATACGTGATCGCAGGTACGGCAAAACCCGATATCCGCACGGCCGATGCGATCAAGCAAGAATTGTTGAACGCCAGAAGCATGACGTGGGGAGAAGAAGGCGCGAGCCGGCCGGCCATCGACAGGATGATCAAAGAGCTCGGCGTCGCGGATCGGCTCAAACCCAAAGTCAGGCTCACAAAGAACGTCGATCAATCGATGGAGCTGGTTCGTACCGGGCAGGCGGATCTTGTCATCACGGCTGAGCTCGTAGAGCCGTTCCATCTCTTCGCGGCGTCTGGTCCCTTCCAATGCTCGTTGCTTGACGCTGGTGGAAAGCTGGCTCGCGACGACGGCTGTTACGAGAAATACAAAAAGCGCCACGCAATTCTGCGTATCTGCGAGGTAGAACGTAAAGATAGGCGGCAGGAAGAAAAAGTTGAAGCACAGCATGCCCGCCACGGAAGCAATGATGGCCTCGAGCAGACCCCAGGCCGTCGCCACTCCAAGAGTTGCCAATAAGAACGTCATTGCAGTCTGGTGCTGTTCGCCTGGTTGAAGATGAAAAAATAGAATGCCGATATTCCGGCGATAATCAGGAGGGTTCCCAAGACACGGGCGAGCGTCTGAATGGGCTTTCGCTTCATCATTCAGAAAAATCTTATTCACGTTAGCATCATTCGTGCCAGAGAGGTTACAGAATGAATAGCAAACAAATAATCACGACCCTGCTCGTACTCCTCTCAGCTGCTCTTCTGGAGGCGGGTGGCGATGCGGTCGTGCGGTTGGGTCTCCGCGCATCGACTACATTTGTTAGGGCTTCATTATTTTTAATCGGCGGGCTCGTGTTATTTATGTACGGTTATGTCGTGAATGCGCCGCAGTGGGATTTCGGCCGGCTGCTGGGCGTCTATGTGGTGTTCTTTTTTCTTGTAGCACAGCTCATTTCGTGGATCGTGTTTGATCAACGGCCGGCTGGCGTCGTTATCGTCGGCGGTGGCTTCATCGTGGTAGGAGGGATCATCCTCTCGTACAATCCTTAGTTTAACGGCCGTTTCGGCCGCTCCGCAGGCTATTGATGAAAGCCCTTAAGGTCCGATCTGTCTCCTTCTGATCGTATCGAGGAAGTGCTTGCGGCGTGAGGCACCATCTCTTGCGGCCATCTGGGCATTATAGTCCGACCGTCACTTCGGCAGGCTTGCTGAAGGTCTTGAAAATGCGCGACGGTATGCCACTGGGCTGGTCCCGACGACGGCGGCGAAATGCTGGCGCAGCACTGAGGCGGAGCCAAAACCACAGTCTGCGGCCACTTGCTCCACGTCGAGTCTCGTGGTTTCCAGCAAACGCTGGGCGCTCCGCACTCGCGCCCGCGCGATCCACTCAGCTGGAGTCATGCCCGCTTGAGCCCGGAAATTTCGACTGAGCGTCCGAACGCTCATCGCAGCCTTGCGCGCAAGAGCAGGAAGTGACAAATCGTCGCGGAGGTTCTGCTCAATCCAAATCATCAGCCGGGCGATGGATGTGCCGTCGTTCGTTGGCGGTTCGTGGACGATGAACTGGGCCTGACCTCCCGATCGCTCCAAAGGCATGACGGAAGCTCGGGCAACTGCCGCCGCGGCTTCGGCGCCGAGGTCGCGGCGGACCAAATGAAGGCACAAGTCGAAACCCGCGGCAGCTCCGGCAGACGTCAAGATCGTGCCGTTATCGACGTAAAGGACGTCTGGATTGACGTCAATTGCAGGAAATCGTCGTTCGAGTTCGGGCGCTGCCTGCCAGTGTGTCGTCGCGCGCAAACCGTCCAATGCACCCGTCGCCGCGAGAACGAAAGCTCCGCTGCAGATGGATGCGACTCGTGCTCCACGAACAATGGCTCTATGTATGGCGCGCAAAATCGCCGCGGGAGGAATCTGTGCCGGATTTTCCACCCCTGGAATAATGACCGTGTCTGCCCGACGGATGGACGACAGGCGCCACGGAACTTCCAACGTCACATGTTCGGATCTCACTCGCGATGTCAGGCTGCAGATCCGGACCTCATAGAATGGGCAGCCGTCGCTCTGCCGAGCACGCCCAAATACTTCGCACGGCACCGACAAGTCGCCGAGCACCACTCCATCGAAGGCGACGATCGTCACCAGATGACGCATCTGTTTCACTGAACTTGGCCGAAATCCTGCGTTCGTTGTCCTTTTAGCCACTGGTGCCAGTTTCGCATACTCCGCATCATTGGCCTATGCCGACGACAGTACAACACACAACTGCCATTCACCTGATCGACGCGCTGGGACCGGCGTTTGGAGCCGCAGTTTTCGTGCTTCTCATGTCACTCCTCCGGGAACCCAGCCGAAAGACGTTCAACGCGATATTTGTGGCGGGCGCGAGCGGCGTTTATCTCAGCGGCGGGTTTGGTGTCTGGGAATTGTTATATCCGGCCATTGCGACACCAATCGCATTTATGGGCTTGCGATCGTACTCATTCATCGGCATCGCCTGGCTGATGCATTCCTGTTGGGATATCGTACACCACGTTTGGGGCAATCCCATCTGGCCATTCATGCCGACATCTTCGTTCGGTTGCATGATTTTCGATGCCGTTCTCGCCATCTGGTTTATAGCTGGAGCCCCAGCCATTCCGCGGAGCTCCGGATGACTTCAAAGGCTGGCTGTCGCGGCCGGTGTAAAAATCCCCAAAGTGCCGGTTTAAAATTCGATCTGGGGAAGTCTCGAACCAGCGCGTGCACGGCACCACACATGAACGCGTGGACAGCCGATGGGAGAACGAAAAGCTTCATCTCCAGCCCATCAGTGGCCGGTTGCCTTATCCCTATGTTGAGGAAGAGCTCCGGAAGGTAGCTCGCGATGCGTACGTATCCTGGGAAAGTAATCGTTACTCGGTGCCTTGGGCCTATGCCGGTGCCTCAGTTTGGGTCCGCGGTCGCGATAACCAGATCGAAATGCATTATGGCGGAGAGAAGATCGCTGTCCATCCGCGAGCGTCCGGTAAGCACCGGATCACGGTAAGCACCGGATCATCACGGTGCCGGAACATCATCATGGAATCCCATTGGGTCTTCCTGAAAGATGTTTGGCGATTTTAAACCCCTCGGAAGCATGCCTTCATCAGGTCGTCGTAGCAGGTGGGAGCTTGTCGTCTCGGGAACCAAACAAAAGGTGTATCGCGTATGTCACGCAGACAAAGCTTCCAGCGAGGTTCAGCTAATGTATCCCGATTCTTACGACAAGTTTTGCAAAATCAAAAGATCTGGATACCGATGGAATATTCGGCAATTCGCTGATTGACCGATTCTTCCGTTGAAAAATCCTTCGGGTGACGATTCTTAAGTAAGCGAGTCTATCCTGCCGCTTGCCGAATCGAGTAGGGCGGATTGAATTCGGGTACGTTGGCCTGCCGTCCTGCAATCCACCGCAATGCGTATACTGTCTTCGGATCGGTCAGACTGAAAAAGCCCGGCACCACCTCCAGCAGAGTATGCGCCGCCATGTCTCTGAAGTAGTCGATGTCGGGTTCGACAAGGACCCAGTTTGTGCCGGCCGGTGACGTATTGTTTTCATGGAATGTTATCTGGACATTCGCCTCGCCGAACTGGATTTGCTTGTAGCTGCACGTTGCACCCTTGTGCAGGATTCCCGGATTGGGTTCTTCAGAGAACGCACCCTGGGCATGAGCAAGCTTCACCTGGTTAAGGAGTTCAGGCTCGGCCCACACATAGAACCGGTCCTGCTTCATGGGAAAGTCTTTGTCACTCCACACGAACTGGCGGAAGTAGTCGAAGATCGTGCTCTGCGGAAGATGGATATCACGGGCAGCCGTCAGGATGTTAAAAACGCACGCAAGGCTTGGTCCGCTGTCCTCCATTAGGTCTTCATACCGTTCCTGCGCCTTCGCTGCGTCTCCTGCTCCTTGGGAAAAAAGTTCAACAAGACGAGGCGAATGCTGCCGCAGCTCGCTCCACGAAGAAAAACTGAACTCTGACTTCTCGGGAAGAAGCATGAGAAAGACGGGACGAACGATCTTCGGCGAAACGTTAACCGGAAAAAAGCCGACGTCAATGGCGTTATCAGCAGAGGCAAGCACTGTATACTGATCGCCAAAATTGTCAAAGAACTTAACCTTCCGCAAGAATGCCGGCCCCTTCACGAAGTCCCTAAAAACGACCTGCTTATTCCCATCTGTAATCGTCAGCAGTACTTCGCGCTCGGCTGCGATGAGTTGTCTTGTGCCGTCGTAAAGATTGATCAAGATCTTTGCTGTTGCCATATTTGTCCCGTTTTTGCCTGTAAGAAAGCGTCCGGCATTGGTTAGTCTCCGTGACCTGCAACGCCTGGTCGAATACGCTGTATACGCTGTGTCAGGACCGCCGTGATTCTAGGGCTCACAAGTTGGAGGGTCGTGGAAGCGCGCTGACCCGAAGCGAGATCAAGAGCCAGAATGCCCCAGGGCTCTCCAAACTGCGCTTGCGTATTGCTGACCACCGAGGTCATCGCGTCTTCAAGGTTGTTCCGGCGTTCCTTGAATGTGTTGTCCTCGCGATCAGCCGCGGGATTCGTGCCTATAAAATCGATCATTTGCGCGAGCGCTTGTCCCATACGGTGCATGGACGTGGCCCACCACCTGATGAGTGTGTAATCCGACGTTATATCTGCAATCTGATTTGCGTTGAAAGCCAACGGGGCAAACAGCGTGGGAAAACCTGGTTGTCCCAAGGTCTTCATCTTGTTCCAGGTGACATCGTCCGCCAGCGGCAACCGCCGCGCGCCGTTCGTGGAATCGTCTGCGGAAAGCAAAAGAAACAAAGCCCTGCGGCCGATGCTCTCGTACTCTTCTTCGGGCCGGGGATGACCGGTTTTTGCATCGATGAACATTTCTCTGCACAACTCGTCTGTGTATGAGGCGTCGATGAAAACAGTGGATCGGCCGAAGACGCTGGTACCCCTGAGGGTTTTGAGCTTATCGATTCGCGCAGTTGCCGTCAGGAGCTCCAATGCCTGGGCGACATTCAAATAATCGCTGATGTGCTGCAGGGTCGTGTTCTGGTGCAGTTCAAAGAACCAATAGTGACTTGAGAGTTGGGGACCGGCGCTGATCGTAGCGCTGCACCTGTACGCAGCCGTGATCAGAAGACTCTCCGCCAAAACGCGCCGCAGCTTGACGCTGTCTTGCGCAAAGTTCTCTGCTGTAAATTGGAGGCGACTGGCTCCCGCCTGATCCGTGATGGTGATATCGCCCGTCTCCCTATCCACGATGAGGGTGCCTTTTTGGAAGAGCGTGACGACTGATCCGTGATTGAATATGCCAAGCAAATTCACCCTAAGAATGCGCTTCCCCTGCCGCAAGCCCTCAACGATGCTCTTGAGCGGAGTGATTCCGTGGTGGCCCGGCTCTTCTATCCCGGTCAGGTCCCCGTTCAGCGCATCATGCACCGCTTTCCTGCTGTTCGCGTCGAGCCGGTCGATATCAATCTCATAGCTGAAAGCCGCGGATGAAGAATCCAGAGCGTCAAGTTCCCCAGAAAGCGAAAGCGCGATGCTGCGCTCGACGCCCGCCTTCACGGCGGCAGCCACGGTGCTGATCTGTTCATGAGTGAGCCCTGCCTGGTTAAAGACAGCCTTGTTCGGCACGGGGTCCGCGCTCACGGCGTGCAGTATTGTTGAGATGAGCTCGAACCCGCCGGCAGTTGCTTCTGCGCTCACATGCGCCTGGACTGTGACATCGAATTCGCTGGTGCGCCTCTTTTGATAGCCGAGGCGGAACTTGCGGCTGTCAAGACGCTCGATGCGGAGTTGGTACGAACCTGTCAGAGTATATGTTCCCTTGACGGTTACCGTAGTTCCTTCCAGAATCCTGACCGGCACAATTCCGGTGTTGAGTGTGGCCAAGGGATTCGCACTCGTAAGGAGACTCGCAGTTGCCGTCAACTTCAAGGATCCGGTACCGTCGAGCGTTACGACGTCGTGCTCCGCGAGCCCCTCGACATCCTCAAAATCACCTGGAATGACAAACTTTTCGAAGAGACTTTGAACAGCTGACATGATGCCATGAGTCAGCGGAAAGAGACGGTAGTTGGCAATGACTACCGTGGTGCCTGGCGTGAAACTGAACTGCAAGTCAGCGTTTTTCTCTCCGGGCGTTACATCGAGTTCCAGGTCCAGTGCGGCAGCAACGAATGCGTGCTGCGCCGGAATTGCAATGCTCTCCTGAAATGGATCCATGTCAGAGTCAAACAGCGACGAACCTTTACTAATGCTGATACTTCCGACGACTTGTGGATCAATAGTCAGTTCTACACCAGCATTGCCGAGCTTGATCGCATTATTAAAAGAGAAGCCGATGGACTGGGCCTCGAAGGGATCGTCACCGATTGCCAGTTGTTTGATCGGCTGAATATTCCGCAGGGTCACCAGTAATTCCTCGGGACTTTTGAGGTACCTGGAAAAGAACGACCCGACGCTTGGCTTCGCATAGACAATAAGTCCAAAGTTATCGGTAAGTCTCAGCATCGCCATGGCAAGGTTTCCCTCCGCATCAATGCAGCGCTGTAATGTGCATGCAAGAGCGCATAATTTTAATCGAAGAGTTGCTGGCGAAACTCAGTGGGGGGACCCGGTCGGTGACCCATCCAGGTTTGTCAGGCTGAAACTGACGGCGACATTCGAAGAAGAGGGATTACTGATGGCGATTCCTGTTTGGGTTGATCCTGTTTCGCCGGAGCCTGAAAGCCCTGTCACAGTGTTACCTGAGAACACAGCCGTTCAGTGTGGCAGCGAGCGGAATATCCAACTCTCGCCCCAAATTTACAAAATCATTTCTCCCGTGTCCAGCAAAAAATGAGGGACACAAAAAGCCCGCGGGGAGGGGAATTCCTGGAAGTTTTTACGATCCGCTACCGTCCGAAAACGAGTCCGAAGCCGAAGCGAATGGTGTTTTTGTCCCAAACGCCGCCAATACGAGTCGGTAGCCAGTCGAACTGGATGAGGCGAACGGACGTCTTGTCGTTGGCAACCACGTCCACGCCACCACCGTAACCCATCGTGAAGCCGCTGACTGAGCTAGCCACGCTGCCCGCGGTCAGACCTCCGAACAGAGCATGACCAAAGATTGTGGTTTTTTCCCGGCGGGCGTGAAAACGCGGTCCACCGAGGTACTCATAGTAATGCCCGTCTTTGTACTGGCCGGCGAAGTCGCCGACTATGCCAAGGGTGCTGTTCACATTTTCCGTAACGCCGGCTTGCCATCCAACGGCCTGCACTCGATCAACGGCTTTACCGCTCAGGACGGAAAGTCCGCCGAAGAACTGGGTCTTTGGCCCGTCCTCAGCAAACAGTGAAAATTGCGAAAACGCAACCACTACCATCATCACACCTAACAATCGTTTCATATACCGCTCCTTAAGTGTCATGCTTGTGGAATCCAGAACCTCGAGAGTTCTCAGAGCCGCAGATGAATCATCACCAAGTATGTATGCATACGCAGTCTTCGTATGTATGCATACGCAGTCTTCATAGACCAGCGCGAATGTAGAGTCGGGTCACGAAGGCTGTCAAAGAGAAATTTTGTAAGTCAGCTGGATAATGAGGTGAGTGAGTGAAGTCTACCCCGGATGTGATTGTTTCCAGGCGATTTTCTCCAACAAGTCCAGTGAGCGCGCGAGATTCATGGCCTTGGCGTTACACCCGAGGATGAAAGGGTTGGCATTTGACGGGAGGGGCGCCTATCCGACAATGGCGTGCACGAAGAGAAATGGCCGTTTGCGCCAAGCAGGTGGTCCTTTCGGAAACCACCTGCCGCTCCAGATCAGAACTCGAGCCGCAGCGCGAACTGGATCTGGCGCTCGGGGTGCGCCGTCGGCCTTCCGAAAAAATGCGGCCGACCCTGGGCAGCTCTTCGTACATGCGCCTCGTGCTGGCGTGCCCAGCCAACATGCAGACCTTCAGATTTGGGTATTAGAGAGTTCTTGTCGACTCCCTTCCACATTGCTGACCGCGCTGAAAATTGCGCGCGCTGAGTCCATTCAAAGGTGTTAGTTCTTCAGTAGCGAGGGCCAGTTGAGCAGGACCGTGATATCGTCCTGATGAGGGTCGGAGGTCCACACGAGAAATCGGTTTTCGTCCGGGGCCGGAGCAAAGCTATGGATAGAACTCCACTTTCCCCGGGTTTTCAGGCGCGCGATTCGTGACTCGCCACGGCAAAAGCAAATTCCAATGGGTACCGATGCGTAAGGGCGTCGCCTACCTGTCCGATATCAACAAGTCTCCTTCCAGGCCAATTCCCGTTATCTGGAAGCGCTGGCGGTTGTCCACGATCCCAACGAAAGCCAAACGCGATCTGGACGGCGTCACGATCACTGCCTGCGCGGCTTCACCAACCGCGATATCCGTCAACGCCTCGTCTCGACTCCTCATCTGCAGAAGTGTGGCCAAGACCCGAAAAAGGCCATGCTAAGATCAGCAGAATCTTCCGACGCTTCCCTGCTCATCATTGGATCGCTAAGATCCCGCGCACACGCCGCTGGCGCGTCACCGTTTATGGCCGACGCGTGATGGGAACCGCGCTGTATTTACGGCAGCATGCCTTCCCACGTGCGTATTTGCAGGTCGGGCATGACTGAAATTCTTAAGGATTGTTCTTTGCGAAAAACAAAGAAGTTATGCTGAAAAGGTATATCCTTGGCAGGGCTTTTCGGCAATGATCGGCCAGACCATCGCGCATTACCGCATCCTCGCGAAGCTTGCGCCGGGGGGATGGGGAAGTATGCCGGGGCGGGATCGCAAGCTCGGACTCGACGTTGCCGTAAAATTGCTTCTGCCCGCGCTGTCGGCGAGGCTAGAGCGCGCGCTTCGAGCGTGAAGCAAAGTTTTGATCGCGCTGAAGTGTCTGAGGGTTTCGCACTGTCGAATCGTTGACTCTAGGAAAAACCGGCGCTCTCCTCTCGATTTTTTCAGCATCCCGCTAGAGCTGATGCGGGCGAGGAACCCATGTCGAAAGAAGCGATGTATGGACTCCGTCCCGGGATAACTCGAGTCATCACGATTGCGCTGCTCGGCATGAGCGCCGGCAGTCTCATTGCTTTCCAGCGAGCAGCGCCGGCTTCCGCGCGCCAGGGATATGCCGAGCTGCCCGGAGTTCGACTCTGGTTCACGGACACGGGCGGCAGTGGCATTCCCGTGGTTCTGTTGCACGCGAACACTGGTAACAGCGATAGCTGGCAATACAACATTCCAGCCTTTGAGAAGGCGGGCTACCGGGTGATCACATTTGACCGGCGCGGTTGGGGTCGCAGTATGGCCGAGCCTTCTTCCGGTCCTCAGCCCGGCTCGGTCGCCGAAGACCTTCAGGCACTCGCGAATTTTTTGGGTCTCGAAAAATTCCACCTGGTGGGCATCGCCGGGGGAGGATTCGTCGCGCTCGATTATGTGTTGACCCATCCGGAACGCCTGATCAACCTCGTGCTCGCCGCGACCACCGGACAGGTTACGGATCCCATGCTGACGGAAATGATTGCGAGAACTCGTCCGGAGGAGTACAACGCGTTGCCCGTCCGGTTCCGGGAGATCAACTTCAGCTATCTGGCAACGAATCCCGATGGCGTGAAGAAATGGCTCGACATCAATTCGCGATCCCAGCAACCTGGGGCGCCGGCTCAGCCGCCCCTGATCCAAAAGACTCTGCCGATGCTGGAGACCATAAAGACACCGACGCTCCTGCTGCCCGGCGACAACGACCTCACGGCGCCACCGTATGTCATGCGTATCCTTGCGACTCATATTCCCGGCTCGCAGCTTCGTGTGATCGCCGAAGCGGGGCATTCCGCCAACTGGGAACAGCCGGAAGTCTTTAACCGGCTCGTTCTGGAATTTCTTGCGAAGCACTCGCCTCCTCCATCGCCAGGATCCGCTCGGGTGAGCATCCCCGCCCGCGAAGGCCTTGCGGCTATTGGAGGCGCCAAATTGTGGTACGTGGACAGCGGCGGAAGCGGAGTACCCGTGGTATTCCTTCACCCCGCTACCGGCAGCGTGCGCATATGGGAAAACCAGATCCCGGCGTTCACGGCTGCAGGTTACCGCTTCATTGCTTTCGATCGGAGGGACTTCGGGCGGACGATCATCGATCCAACGACCGGTCCGCAGCCCGGCACTGCCACCGACGATCTCAATGCCCTTTTGGACTACCTCAGCGTCGACCGCGTGCATGTGGTCGGGAGCGCGGCCGGCGGCGGAGTCGCCCTAGATTTCGCTATCAGTTTCCCGCAACGCGTGCGAAGTGTGTCTGTCGTCAATCACGCCTTCGGCGCGATACAAGACCCGGAGTTTCTAGCCCTCACTGCCAGGCTTCGTCCCCAACCTCAGTTCAATCAGATGCCTCCGGAATTTCGAGAGGTCGGCCTTTCTTACCAGGTGTCCAATCCTGAGGGGACCAAACGGTGGATCGAGTTAGAACGCATCAGTAGGCCGGCCGGACCAAGGGCTCCTGCGCAAACCAGAAAAAACGATTTGTTTCTGGCAACCATTGGAGAACGGATCCGCGTACCGATCTTGTTAACGGCCGCGGATGCCGACCCGGCCCTGCCGCCGGCACTCATGCGGATGATCGCGGCCCGGATACCGGCAGCAGAGACTGTCGTATTTGAGGACAGCGGGCATTCGACCTACTGGGAGCAACCGGAAGTTTTCAACCGTACTATTTTGGACTTCATTGACAGGCACTAGGATTTTCCACAAGGCCCCCCCCCGTTGCTACTTCCGTACAATTGCGGACTGGCGCGGTCCGAATAAAAGTACGGAGTGGCGACATGAGTATCCGAATTCTGCACTGCACTGCGATTCTTATTTTCGTCATTGCTTCGCCACTGGCTGCCGCGGATCTTACATGTCCGTCGGCAACGACGCTCGATGGTCTCGTGAGTTGCATTCGAGATCAGATGCCGGGTAGCGGGTCGAACGGTTTTGTGTTTCCTAGCGCCACCCAGAAAACGGATTGGCGCTGGATTGTACGCCAAATGCTGGGAGGTTCTTGCGATTTCCAGCCACCAGCGAGTCTGTCCGGGATCGTCAAAGTAAGGACGTTTACCGACTCCGGCAACGGAAAGAGCTACTGCGTGTTGATGGAAGTCCAGCAACAACCCTTCAAAATACCAATCGTTCCACTATTACGGTTTACTATCGATTCCACGCTTATGCGGGGCAAGAACTGGAGGTCATCCACTACCCTGTTCGGCGCTGTGAGTGGGTCATAGTTCGA
>Ga0209157_1000188_pt1 | contig 54669 bp, 46 predicted proteins | sample GraSoiAngelo_135_FD_185892 | JGI IMG/M metagenome (GOLD analysis project Ga0209157, IMG submission 185892) | Grasslands soil microbial communities from the Angelo Coastal Reserve, California, USA - 14_0929_05_40cm (SPAdes) (version 2) | ecosystem: Environmental > Terrestrial > Soil > Grasslands ... | reverse complement strand
AAAGCCCTCTACCTGCGGCATCATGACTTTCCTCGGCTGTATTCCCGACCTGCCGCTTAATCTTAGTTGCAGGCGTTTTCAGAAATCTTCTTCGCATTTCACAAAGAAGACACGGGGAAAGGGTCTATCCTCAGGATTGCGGCTAATGAGCTCTAAGATTTCCTGAATGGGGGTCGTGAATTGGTCCTGCCGCTAGCGGGAGCCACACTTGAAAACGCGTGTCGCCGGGTTTCGAGCTGACTTCAATCGTGCCCCGGTGCTTCTTCACAACTCGCAGAGCCGTGTCGAGTCCGAGCCCTGTACCCTCGCCGACTTTCTTGGTGGTAAAGAAAGGCTCAAAGATGTGAGGCTGAATGGCGGGGGAAATGCCCGGACCATTGTCGGCGATCTCAACCACCACGCAATCGTCTTCGCGATAGGTCCGCACCCGAAGTTCGCCTTTGCCGCCCATCGCGTCAATGGCGTTGTCGATAATGTTGGTCCACACCTGATTCAGCTCGCTACCGAATGAATTCACGAGAAGCGGAACGGGCTCGTACTCGCGCTGGACCACGACGCCGTGTTTAAGCTTATGGTTCAGAATGGTAAGCGTCGTTTCCAGACTCTTGACGACGTCGACGTTTTGCACAGGAGTCTGATCCATGTATGTGTATTCTTTGATGGCTCGGACCAGATCCGATATTCGCGCCGTGCCACTCTCAATTTGATCGAGAAGACTCGCGACCTCGACCGAAGCAGCGATCCGAATGAGAGCGGCCCGGGCAGTGTCTGCATCGAGTATCGAAAACAATGATTCCAGCGCCTCCGGTTTGACGCTCCTTCGCGCGAGGTCCGCCCCCAATTGCCATAGGTCGTTCTGCCCGTGACTTCGCAACACAGAATCAATTCGCCCTTCCAGGTCGCTCAGTTGCAATGGATCGAACGGAACTTCGCCGTGCTGGATGAACGAAGCTTCCATCTTCTCGATTTCTGATTTCTGGGCGGCGGTCAGCTCGCGCCTTCCTAATTCGTGGCTTGCATCTCGGATTTTTTTCAAAACCTCCCGCAGCTGAGCGGCAGCGCGCTTTGCGGCCGAAGCGGGGTTATTGAGTTCATGGGCGAGCCCTGCCGAAAGTTTTCCCATCGAAGCCAAACGGTCGCGCTGTTGTTCCATCCTAGTGGTTTCGCGAATTCTGTCGGACATGAGGCCAACGAGACGCTTCGTCAACTCCGGCATTTTCTGCACAAGCTCGGGGAAAAGAGAAGAAGGGAAACGCAGGATCTTTGCGTCCGTCGTTGCTCGGGCATCCAACGGAAACTGCTTCATCCTCGAAAAGGGCAGAACGCCGGTCACGTCACCCGGCTTGGGCGAGAGCACCACAGTTTCGCCTCCGAGTTCGCCGCGTGCCTGCAGCTGTCCTTCCAGGATGACGAACATTGCGTCGGCCGGGTCGCCCTGGCGGAAGTAGGTATCTCCCGGTTTGAGATGCAGCTCTTCCGCATGCCCGCGGAACCAATCGATCTGGTCCTCCGGTAGGTCGGCGAAAGCCGGAACGCGCAATAGTTCTGATCGTTCAACCATTCACACCTTGCTCAAATATTGGTGGATGAACTGCACCGCTACCGACCCTTCACCTACACCAGAGGCCACTCGTTTGACCGAGCCATGCCTTACGTCCCCTACGGCGAATACACCGGGAACGTTGGTTTCGAGAAGGAAGGGATCTCTTTCTAGTGGCCAGCCCTTCGGCCGCTGGCCGTCTCGTATCAGGTCCGGACCCGTCAATATGAAGCCTCGTTCGTCCCGCTCGATGGCATTTGCGAGCCATTCGGTTCGCGGCAGCGCTCCGATAAAGATGAACATCGCCGTGGCGGGTACCCGCTCAATCTTATTCGTGTCGGAGCAGAGGAAAGAAATCTCTTCCAGATGGGTTTCGCCGTGAACTTCCGCCACGCTTGCGTTTGGCCAAATCTGGATGTTGGGGGTCTGCTTGATTTGATCGATCAGGTACTGTGACATGGTGCTCGATAAAGAACTCCCGCGCACGACGATAACCACGCGCTCCGCATGCTTTGCGAAATTGATGGCTGCCTGACCTGCCGAATTTGCCCCGCCCACGACATAGACAGTTTCGCCCTTACACGTGAGAGCCTCCGTCGCCCCTCCGCCATAATAGACACCCGCGCCTTGCAATCGATCAACTCCAGGGGCTTCAAGTCGCCGCCACTGCACTCCCGTGGCAATCATCAAAGCATGGCACGAGACCTCGTTCCCGTCCGCCAATTTAACGAATCGATAAGATCCTTCCGTTCGGACGTTAACCGCCTCCAGCGGAGAAAGAATTTCGACGCCGAAACGCTGAGCTTGTACTACAGCGCGGCGAGCTAAATCGCCGCCACTGAGGCCGATCGGAAATCCCAGATAATTCTCGATACGGGCACTCATTCCCGCTTGCCCGCCCGGAGCTTCCTTCTCAATCATCACGGTGTGCAAGCCTTCGGAGGCGCCATAGACAGCAGCGGCAAGCCCCGCCGGCCCTCCGCCTATGATCGCCAGGTCATAAAAATCGGTTTGCGCGCGCGTCCGCAGGCCGACTCTTTGAGCCACTTCCGCCGGCACACTCTCGAGAAGTCTTGTTCCATCGGGAAAGAGCACGACCGGAAGACTCGCTGATTCCGGGCCCAAGTATTCCAAGAGCTGCTTAGTTTCGGGGTCATTTGCGGAAAGTTCGACGTCAATCCACTGATAGGGAACACGGTTTCGCGCAAGGAATTCTCGCAGTTCATACGCCTTGGGTGACCAGCGTGTCCCCAAAACCCTGATTCCCTCGAACGCCGGCCGGTATGAGGCCCGCCAATCATCGAGCAAATCGTCAAGTTGCGGGTAGAGGTGTTCGTTGGGTGGATCCCATGGCTTCATGAAAAAGTAGTGGATGTTCGCTTCGTTGATGGCGCTGATCGCCGCATTCGTGTCCGCGTAGGCAGTGAGTAGCGCCCGCTTCGCATCGGGAAAGATCTCTATTCCTTCCCGCAAAAACGTCACTCCATCCATTTGGGGCATGCGCTGATCAGCAAGCAGCAGAGCCACACTATCGTTCCGCACCTTCAACTGTTTTAAAACATTGAGAGCTTCCTGCGGGGAATCGCTTCCAATAACACGGTAGTCGGCACCGTATTTAGAACGCAGGTCGCGTTCGATCGCCCGCAGGACGTCGGAGTCGTCGTCGACAGTCAGCAAAACTGGTTTCGCCATGATTGTTCCACTCGATGTCCAACGTTAATTTAACTTTCACCTCCCTGAGAAAGGCTACTCAAAATACCTAAGATGTACGAACTTTCGTTTGCTCGCAACTGCTCGGTAAGTGGTCGTCACTTCTTAGGGCCTGCGATTGAGTCGAGTTCGGCGAGCGTTTCGGGAGGAAGTTGCAGCCTCGCAGCCTCGAGATTCTCGCGAAGATGTTCGACCGAAGATGTACCGGGAATCAGTAAGATGTTGGCGGCGCGCTGAAGGAGCCATGCCAGCGCGACCTGCATCGGCGTCGCACCCAATGAAGCCGCGGCCGTGGCCAGCGCTGTCGACTGCAAAGGAGTAAACCCTCCCAATGGAAAGAACGGCACGTACGCGATGTTCTGACTCGCGAGTCCGTCGATAAAGGCGTCATCGTCACGGTGCGCGACGTTGTAGAGGTTTTGAACGCAAACGATCTGCGAGATTTTCTGCGCCTCCGCCAGTTGTCGCGAGGTGACATTACTCAGACCGAGATGACGGACCAACCCCTGATGTTGGAGTTCGGCGAGGACCGTGAGCGGTTCCTCGATCGATCCTTCTGATGGCCTCATTACTTCGCCGACTCGCAAGTTGACGACAGCGAGCCTATCCAGGCCGAGATTTCGCAGGTTGTCATGGACCGCGTCGATCAGTTCCTGGCGCGAAAGAGCAGGAATCCAAGACTTGTCGGCTCCCCGGCGAGCGCCCACCTTGGTGACGATCACCAGAGCGTCCGGATACGGGTGGAGCGCCTGCTTGATAACCTGATTGGTCACATGAGGACCATAGTAGTCGCTCGTATCGATGTGGTTCACCCCGGCCTCGACGGCCTCTCGCAGGACTCGGATCGCGCCGTCAAGATCGCGCGGAGGTCCCCACACTTCTGGACCCGCCAGTTGCATCGCGCCGTAACCCATGCGGTTGACAATCAGCGAACTGTGGGCAAGCGTGAAGCTTCCGCCAAGATTCGTTTGTTCGGTCATTCATTCCCTCCTGACTTCGAATCAAGTTGTTTTAGAGTTGCCCCAGAGTTTGATGAGTAAGCATGCACTGTTCACGCCGCGAAGTAGCTGGGCCGGTCGATATCAGGAATCAGCCCAGGCTGCTTCGGCTGCCAACCCAACTGCTCCCGAGTGCGCTGACTCGAAGCCTGGTTGTCGATTGCTGCGAAATGCGCGAACCAGCCAAAGTGCTCGCTTATCTCCTCAGCGGTCTTGCTGACGATCGCCAGGTTCAGACGGCGGCCGATAACGCCAGCGATCTCTCGGAACGGCACACCCTCTTCCGCGATCCCATGATATCGGGTTCCCGCCGAACCCTTCTCAAGTACGAGCCGATAAAGATGAGCAGCATCGAACCGGTGCACCGCGGGCCAGTGGTTGAGCCCTTCGCCCACATAGGCAGACACGCCCTTAGCCCTCGCGATGCCGATCAGAATGGGAACGAAGCCATGGTCGCCATCGCCATGGACCGATGGCGGAAGGCGCACCACCGACGCGCGCACTCCACGAGATAGCAATGAAAGGGCCGTCTGTTCTGAAACACGTGGAATTGCGGCGCCACCAGAAGGTGGCTCTGTTTGCTCGGTCACGATGCGGCCTGGCGCGAGAAGGCCGGTCCCCGAGGTGACGATCAACGGCCGGTCAGAGCCGGCAAGTGCGGCGCCAAGCGCCTCGATCGCGTGCTTGTCGATTTCACAGTTCTCCTTGAATTTCGAGAAATCATGGACAAAAGCGGTATGGATCACTCCATCGGATGCGTCCGCTCCACGACGTAGGCTTTCCAGATCTTCAAGATCGCCTCGATGCACCTGGGCGCCAGCGGCGGTAAGAGACCGGACACCCGCTTCGGAGCGAGCGAGGCCGATTACCTGATGACCCGCGTTAATGAGTTCCTGAACGATGGCAGAACCGATGAAGCCTGTAGCACCAGTAACGAAAACGCGCATATTAAAGTTCCTCCTCTACGAGCTTTCTTCTAAAATCAGTTTATGAAGAATCCTTCAGTTTTGTTATTCGCATATGCCGGCTGACGCGTTAAATGCATTTGAGCCAAGAAAGACGCCCGTCCAGACCAGGGCAGCGGTCACGGTGGAGGCGATTTCCGAGGCTACTATTCAGGTTTTGCTTAGTCAGGGAGCGGACCGATTGACTACGACGCGCGTCGCGGAACGCGCTGGTGTATCGGTGGGAACGCTGTATCAGTACTACCCTAATAAGGAATCTCTGCTGTTTGCTGTGTTGGAAGACCACCTGGATAAGGTAACGGCGGCCGTGGAGACCGCTTGTGAGCAAGCGAGTCACAAGCCGCTCTCCGAAATGATCAGAACCGTAGTTGAGGCGTTCGTGGACGCCAAGATGGAGCGCACAGATATTTCCGTGGCGTTGTACCAAATCGCGGCCAACGTGGGCGGACCTGCTCTGATTAAAAACGCGGGCCAGCGGCAACGGAAGGCACTGGAGGCGATGTTCCAGACCGCACCAGATACGGAGTCGCAGCCCGACAGATTCGCGATCGACATGATGTGCTCAGCGATGGCAGGAGCGATGCGCTCCGTGCTGGAAGCGGGACCGTCACCCGCGATGGTCCGCAAGCTGCGCGAACACCTTGTGCTGCTGTGCCAATCCTACATGGCGGCCGCGGCGGGTAGCCGTCCTTAAATCGCTCGGCGAACAGAGTTCTACGAGCCTCTAGGGGCGTCTACCGTGGCCGTGACGAGATTGATCGCGTCGCGCGCGCGATCAAGGCCAGTCAGCCCGACTTTCGATATCCAAAAAAAGCCTTGCATGTTGATCTTTATTGCCATGACCGATAGGCGTTGGAGCAACGAACCAGCCACTAACATCTCGCGGGCTACACACTTTTAAAAAAGCGTGTCTCCTCACCGAAGAGGAATTCCTGAATCCTCAGGACTGCCCGTCATCTTAACTTCATCGTTTTGCAACCAATTGCAAATGGCAGACACATTGCGCAACAGGTGCGTGTCAGAACGGGGCCGGCGTATTTGAAGAAGTCGTGGGGTGCAACGTTCGAGTCCTGGAGAAGTACTTATGAGCAATCACACCTGTACGGAGTCAGTTATGACTGTTTCAAGCTCGTCACTGCTGCAATCGCAACTCAGGAGGACCCAATGAACGCCGATGTTCTGACGACAAGAGCAGCCGATGGAATTGCGGTCATCACACTGGGCAGTGCAAGGCGCATCTATTTCGACGAGGAGATGGGCGACGCGCTCACCGAGGCGCTGGACGGATTCGCGGGCGACGCTAACGTTCGCGTTGTCGTCGTGACTGGTGGCGCACCCGGTTATTTTATACGTCATTTTTCCGTCGCTGCGCTTATCCGTCTCGCAGAGTCCCTGCGCGCTTCCGGTCGCGAGTGGCCCGAGAACGCGACCTACAATGGGGGATTCTTCGACAGGGCCATGGCGCTGTGCGAGAGCATGTCAAAGCCAGTAATCGCGGCCATTTCCGGCACATGCCTGGCCGGTGGATTTGAGTTCGCGCTCTCCTGCGATCTTCGTATCGCTGAGGATGGTGACTACCTGATCGGATTGCCCGAGGCGAACCTTGGACTCCTTCCGGGCGCCGGCGGCACGCAAAGGCTGCCACGCACCATCGGAACGCCAGCCGCGCTCATGCACATCCTCATGGGTATTCCACTCACTCCACGTGAAGCTGAAAGGAAGGGGCTGGTGCACGAAACCGTCAGCGGCAAGGCTCTCGATCGCGCCATGGAGATTGCACAGCGCCTCTCGTCACATACGCCGGAATCAGTTGCTTACATCAAGCGTCTCGTCCGCAACGCTACCGAAACGCCGCTGGCACAGGGACTGGCACTCGAACGAAATCTCTTCTTGAAATTGTGCATCACCGAACCTGCACTCGCGCGCATGCGCTCCTATGAAGAGGAGAACATCACCTCGCCGTCGCGCTCTATCGTCGTCGAAGGAAGGAGCGTGAATCGTGACTGAATCAGCGGCGCACGTGCGGGTCATCGAGGAAACGTCTGCGTACTGGAGAGTTCGGTTCGAAAATCCGCCTTTCAACATTGTAGATGCCACCATATTCGAAGGCCTCCAGGATCTGCTCGCTCGAATGGATGCCAGTCCGAGTCTACGTGTCGTAGTATTCGAGAGCGCGAATCCTGACTTCTACCTTGCCCACTTTGATTTGACCGGCAAGACGGGGAACATCACCACAGCTGTTGGGCCTTCCGGCCTCCCGATCCTGATGGATACGTTCGTCCGTCTCACGAAGTCCCCGGTGGTCAGCATCGCAAAGATCCGAGGCTGCGTGCGAGGCGTGAGCAGCGAGTTCGTCCTCGCCTGCGACATGCGATTCGCGTCGCGCGAGAACACGCGACTGGGCCAACCGGAAGTCGGGGTGGGAGTGAATCCCGGTGGCGGCGGTAGGGAACGCCTCCCGCGGCTGGTCGGCCGCGGCCGCGCGCTCGAAATCGTTCTCGGCGCGAACGACTTCGACGGCGACACCGCGGAACGATACGGATACGTCAACCGGGCACTTCCGGACGCGGAACTGGACGGCTTCGTCGACGTACTCGCGCGCCGGATCGCCTCCTTCGATCGGCGTCCTATCGCGGCGGCGAAGAATCTCATTAACCAAGTCTCGTTGCCAAACGCCGACCGGCTCCTCGACGCCCTCAACGCTTTTCAGACCGCGCTGACGTGGCCTGAAACGCAGCAGCGAATCCAAGCTCTGTTAAAGCGCGGACTCCAACGGCAAGGCGACTTCGAGAATCGGTGGCCCGCGCTGCTCGGCACGCTTCTCGAAACGTAGTCGCCTTGTAGGGATGCGCAGGTGCGACGTGGAGCTATCCGTGGCGAATCGAACAGCTCGACCGCATGGAACGGCTTGTGGCAGCGAACGAGGCAGGCTTCAGCGGGAAGTGCAAGGGATCAGAAGCAGAACGATGTACGTTGCCAGGCTGACTTGAGACGCGCTTATACTTGCGCGAAGCCTCCGTCCACGAACAATTCGGTCCCGGTGATGTAGCTGCTGTCATCCGATGCGAGAAACACCACAGCTCGGGCTATTTCTTTAGGCTTGGCGAGCCTGCCGAGTGGAACCAAACTCGAAATCATCTTCAAGCGTTGCTGTCCGACTTCCGACGATCCGAACAGTTCACTCAGACCTGGCGTATCCGTCGAGCCGGGGCTGACGACGTTCACACGAATGTGCCGGTCCTTCAAATCCGTTGTCCAGGTCCGTGCAAACGAACGCACTGCAGCCTTGGTTGCACTGTAAACGCTATTCGCGGGCAGCCCTTTGCTGCCGACGATCGACGCGTTGAGGATGATGGATCCACCCTCCGGTATTAGAGGAAGGGCTTTCTGAACCGTGAAGAGAACGCCTTTCACATTCACGTCGAAAATCGAATCATAAAGTTCCTCGGTGATGTGACCGAGGGCGGCGTATTTCGCAACGCCTGCGTTTGCGAACACGATGTCGAGTTTTCCTTTTTCATTTTTGATTCGGGAAAACAGCTGATCGAGATCGCCAGAGTTGGAAACATCCGCTCGAATACCGTTTACATTCTTTCCGATTTCCTTCACTGCTGCCGCTAACTCCGCTTCCCGGCGGCCGGTGATGAAAACATATGCTCCTTCTGCGACGAACTCTTGCGCAGTTGCGAGACCGATCCCGCTATTTCCACCAGTAACCAACGCCACTTTTCCATCGAGCTTGCCCAAGTCTTCCTCCTATCTTCCGGATGCTTTCTCGCCTCTTAACGTCATCACCGTGCTGGTCACCTGCGCCACGAGTTTTCCGTCACTGTTCACGATGTCGCAAACATATGAAGACGCGGCTGCGCGTTGATTTTTTCACGGGTCTGGTGTTGGATTCGTTGTTGGCCATGAATTCTCCTATGATTTCATGCCGCAGCCTGTCGCAAAAGATCTTCAACTTTCATATCGAGATTCCTGGCGACCTCCAACGCATCGGGATTCTCGTATGGAGCTAAAAGGCTGGCCAACCTGTCATACGACAAATGCACGCCATCCGTACGCTCATCGACAAGGACGGTGACTGGCGCATAAGAGCCGGCGTCTGGAACATGCTTTGCCATTTCTTTCATGATGAGTGGATTTCCGATGACGAAGCGGATGATCCTGGGCGTGTCGCGCCCGGTTTCCTTCCGGACGATCGCGCCGTGATCAAATTCCGCAAACAACATCAGTCCTGCGTTCCCCACAGCTTTCTCGATCGTGCTTTCCAACTCAGCGAAAGAGTGCGCTCGTTGTGTTGATTTCCAGAATTCAGCGATGTCCGGATGCCCGATGGCAGCGTTAAGGGCTGTCACCACATCATCAAACCGCTTGGAACTGGTGAGGCCGAATCGCTCGACTTCGATTTTCCTTACCATCTAGACTCTTCCTCTTTTAGAAACTCGTCTGATTCATGACTTGGCTGCGCGTGCGGAACTCCAGAGCGCCCACGCAGGATTGACCCGGTTCGGATAGAGCTCCAACATCTTGTCGTACAGCTCCTGAGCGGTTGTCGTCGTTCCCGCTAGCCGGTCGAAATCGCGGATGTACTGCCGGGTCTGTTCGATGATCCTGGGATTGTCGTCGTTTTCAGGTCGCTTATGTGTTGCGACAACTGCGCGTGGGTTGAGCGACTCAATTTTGTCGAGCGCAGAGATCCACTCCCGTCGTGTCTGGGCATTTGACTCGGCGAGATAGAGGTGGACATCGTTGTAGGCGGCGTCGCCGGCAACCACCAGTCCGATAGAAGGGACATTCAGACAGGTCGTGTAGTTAGTATCGGTATGGCCAAGTTCCACAGCGACTAATTCACGCCCTTCCAGATCAATTACATTCCCCTTGAGCTCCTCCGCGATCAACAGCCGGTCCGGAATCTGGTCTGGAAATCCCGCCTTCCAGATTTTGAGGACCTCTGGGGAAGCATGCTGCCGCATGACTTTCACAACATTGGGCGTTGCGATAGCTCTAGCTTTTGGGAATCGTTCAAGAAGGGTGCCGATTCCAAACCAATGGTCTCCATGACCGTGTGTAGTGTAGATGGTTGTCAGGTTCTTACCTTTTGCTGCAACCCAATCTGCCAGAGCATTGGCCTGCTTGACCGTTCATAAAGGCATCGACCAGGACGGCATCCCGCACGCCATAGATGAGGGTGGACGCCATCGCCTGAAAATATGCCTCTCTTACGCCGGGAGGCAGGTCGGGAGTGACAATGGGTATGCCCGGCGTCACGAACACGTCCCAGTTTAGAAGAGCGTTTTCCGAAGTCTGTTCCATACTATGTCTCCAATGTTCCGCGACAGATACTGCAGGCTTACCCAGCTAGAGTGGTACTTTGAAAATGAACAAGCCGGACCGAATCGCCCACGCGCGAATAGACCGCAATGAATTGAAAGTGTGCGCGACTCTCGGTACCGGCGCGTGACGTGACAGTTCTGCTTTCGCCGGTTACGAGCGCTGTTGAGCCGTAGATCCGTACCGTGATTTCATGAGGATCAATCGAACGAAACGTCAATCCATTCACCCGTAGGTCGTTCAGCACCTCCTGCTTATTCAGAACGGCACCATCTGGTCGCACGAGCATGTAGTCGTCGGAGTACAACTTTTCAAGCGCAGCGTAGTTTTGGTTCTTGAGCGAACCGTAGAACACGTCCGTGTGGATCCTCAGAACCTCATCTTTTGTCATTCAGTCTCCTCTGGTTATTCCGGGAATGCATACCCGGGATGGTTCTATGCCAACCTGGTTTTACCTGCCTTGGATCCTTGAACGGCTTTTGCCGCGGTACGGATCACATCGATCACGAGGCTGGGGTTGGAGAGCATTGGGACGTGGCTGCTGTCGGTCTCATAGGTTGTGGCGCCCATACGCTTCGCAAGGAAGCGCTGCAGTTCGGGTTGGACCGTACGGTCATTCTTTGCCACGATGTACCAACTCGGCTTCGACCTCCACGCGGTGCCAGGGGCATTCCGGCTGAACAGGTCGGCAGCCGGCGCATAATGGGTCGCCCAGACAACCTTTTGCTCTCGCTCCGAAAGGTCTCCCGCGAAGCACACGACGCCGTCCGGACGCATCCAGACGCGCCCGTCCACGACTTCGACGTATTTGAACACGTCGGTGACGGGGAACTTCTGCTGCTGGCTCTGCGAAGTTTCGTCGACGTCAGGGGCAAGCGCGGCGATGTAGACGAGCCCAGCGACGCGGTCATCGGTTCCTGCGGCCGTGATGACACTTCCGCCGTAGGAGTGGCCGACGAGGATGGCTGGGCTGCTGACCCGCCCTAGCGTCCGCTTTACCGTGGCGACATCGCCTTCGGGCGTGTCAAGGCCGTATTGAGCGGCCATGACCTCGTGCCCCTCCGCTTGAAGCGCCGGGATCACCTTGCCAAAACTTGAGCCATCCGCCCAGATCCCGTGGCAGAAGACAATGCTTGGTTTGGTCTGTGTAGATGTGTTCATTTTCAAACCTCCCTTGGAGTTTGCGTTGATTGTTTGGTTACATCAGAAGCAGGGGGACTCTTCTTTCGCTTCTCGGCGCGGTTTTCTCGTCGCTCTCGGAATGCCGCACACACTCAGAATGCAACACGGAGACCAATGCAATCGGTTGAGGGCGAATGATTTAGAAGTGCCACCTGTACTGAATTCTGAGGAATTCCTGTTTGATCAGGAGAATAGGGTGAACCTTCGAACACGTACGCGTCTGCGCGACTAAACATCTCTTGCGCTGCCGAGCGAGGCGTCTTTTACGGTTCCGAGACTCTCTTTTGTCGACTTCGTTCCGTTGCCATCCACTCTCTGATGAACGGGGAACAGTGCAAGACTGAAATGCCCCGCAACTCACAAGTGTTGAGAAATCGAACGCCATTTACATCGACGAGATCGACCTCCTCCAAATCCAACGCGACCCGAGGCCCAAGGCGTTCGATCTCAGCCTTTACCTGCTGAAGGTGCTCAGATCGAAGTTGGCCGCTTAGACGAATCCACGTTCTGCGCTTACCAGAAATCCGCTCAATCTTCAGCGTCATGAATTTGGGTTCTGCGCACTGTCTCAATGCAATGACTTGGCCATTCAGAATGCTTGCAAAGATGTAGCTTAGAATTGCGCTGATCCTGAATCTTGAGGAATTCCGGCTTGATGAGGAAAACGCAGTCGGTTAACGGGGTCCATCGATTGAGTCGGCGTTTGGAACTTTGAACCGATATACATTGATCCTCAAACGCTTGATTTTCGAATCCAGAGTCTTCGCCGGCAGACCCAGTTTGGTTGCCGCGCCTGTTGGCCCTGAGATTCGGCCGTGGCTTTCTGTAAGTGCGGCTTCAATCATTTCCTTCTCTTGCCTCACAAGGACGCCGTTGAGCGTCGCCGGCCGACGAGCGGGAGCGGGCAGTTCTCGCTTGAGCCAAGCTTCGTCCACCGAAAAAGTTTCACCCTCGCAGAGGACCACGGCACGCTCGATGACGTTTTGTAGTTCACGAACATTTCCTGGCCATCCGTACGCCTGGAACAGTTTCAAAGATTTCTTGTCGATCGATCGGAACCTCTTACCAGCCTTCCTCGAAAAGCGATCAATGAAGTACTCGACAAGCAAAGGAATATCAGGTGCGCGTTCGCGCAACGACGGCATCTCAATTGGCACTACATTCAGTCTATATAGGAGATCTTCGCGGAATGTGCCTTCAGCCACGAGCGCGTTGAGATTACGATGTGTGGCGGCCAGCACTCTGACGTCGACAGGAATGGCTTTGTTGCCGCCGATACGTTCGATTTCTCGTTCCTGAAGAACGCGCAAAAGTGCGATTTGCACTTCCGGAGGCAAGTCACCGATTTCGTCGAGGAAAATCGTTCCACCATTCGCGGACTCAAAACGTCCCAATCGCCGCTGTGTCGCACCGGTGAAGGCTCCCTTCTCGTAACCAAAGAGCTCGGATGCAATCAGCGACGTTGGGATCGCGGCACAATTCGCCGCGATAAACGCCCGTTCTGCGCGATGTGATCGCTTGTGGATCGCACGAGCTATCAACTCCTTTCCCGTCCCGGTTTCTCCCAGAATCAAAACTGTGGAATCGGAAGGTGCCACCTTGGCAACTTGGCGTAGCACCTTACGCAGTGCTTCCGAGGAGCCGACAATGTCCTCAAACATCGATTCACGATCGATTTGCTCTCGCAACGCAAGGTTTTCGTTCCGCGTCCTCTCTTCTGCTCGGACGCGGTCATCGATGTCAGTTCCAGTCGCATACCAGCGAATCACCGTCCCCTGCTCGTTACAAAACGGATTGTAGCGAACGAGGAACCAACGGTACTGTCCGTCATTCCGCCGAGTTCTCATTTCGGCTTCAAACGGAATGCCGCGCGCGAGCGCAGCTTTTCGGTCGTCGCGTAATCTCTCTAGGTCGTCGGGGTGAAAGATTCGTTCGCGAAAGCGCGGGGCTGAGACATCCTCAATAGTAAGGCCCGTATAGTCGAGCGTCGCTTTGTTGGCGTGAAGCGGCGCACCAGATGGGTCCAGAACAACAATTGTCTGCGGTATTGCATCCGTAATCCGGCGAAGCTCACGCTCATCTTCCCGCAGCTTCTCTTCTGTTTTTTTGAGAACGTCTATATCAGTGCTTGTCCCGTACCACCTGATAAGCTTGCCAGTCTCGTCTCGGAATGGCTCAACGCGAATGAGAAACCACCGAAAGACACCGTCATTGCGGCGAAGACGAGCCTCGATCTCACCTGGTTCTCCTGTGACCAATAGCTCTTGCCATCTTTCCATTAACGCCGGCAAGTCCTCCGGATGGAAGGCGGTTTTCCAGCCCCAACCATGCGACTCTTCAGGGGAGAGGCCTGTGTACTCATGCCATCGTTTGTTGAGGAATTCGTTCGGACCGTCGGGCAGATTGCACCAGGCGAGTGTGGGAATCGTGTCAATCACCTGCCGAAGTTTTGCTTCGGATTTCTGGATTTCACCCAGTGCTCCTCGGAGAGCTTCTTGTGACCGTTGCCGTTCGATTGCAATGCGAGCGATGTGGCCTGCCGCCTCGATCAATCCAAGATTTTCGGGGCTCGGAGTTCGTGGCTGCCCATATGAGATGCAGAAGGTGCCCAGAACTTCTCCATCTCCCGTAATGAGCGGTTCCGACCAGGCCGCACGGACTCCGTGATTCATCGCCACGGCTCGAGCGTCCTCAGGCCAGCGCGGATCGTCGGAGATATCGCGAATGACCACTCGTTTTTTCGTAAACGCCGCCGTGCCGCAAGAGCCCCTGTTGGGACCGATCGGCCAAGGTGTGATAGCACTCGCAAATGCGGAGGGGACGCGAGGACCAGCAATCGGCAACAGCTGGTTGCCATCCCGATCCATCAGACAAACAAACGAACTTGCCGAGGCGTGGACATCAATGGCGGCACATAGATCGTTCATGACATCCGAGAGGTTCGCTCCATTGGCGATCATCTGGAGCGTTCGGTTCTCAGCGGAAAGTAGCGTTTCGGATTGCTTTCGATCTTCAATGTCGACCGCTGTCCCATACCATCGGACCAATGCCCCCGTCTGTGTGCATTGCGGTTCACGGCGAAGCGAAAACCAACGGAAGACACCGTCAGACTGCCGCAATCGGACTTCGCACTCACGCGCGGCACCAGCGTCCAAGGGTGCTTCCCATTTCGCCGCCAACGAAGGAAGGTCATCGGGATGAACTGCAGTCTTCCATCCGCAGCCGTACGACTCTTCAGCAGACAAACCTGTGTACTCACGCCATCGCTGATTTACAAAGTCTACGGAACCGTCCGGATGGCTAGACCAGGCAAGCGTTGGAATCGTGTCCACCACAAGACGAATGTCTAGCGTCTGTTCTGGTCGTGAGGCACCATCCCTTGCAGCCATCTGGGGATTATAGTCCGAATGTGCCGTTTCGGCCGTGGCCAGGGTTTCATCGACGCACTCAAGAAGGCACTGGACAAAGACCCATGGTCTGCATGACGCTCGCACTCTGTGAGCGACAGTTTCATTCGGAGCGCGAAAAGGATGTGCAACGGGACAGTCGCACTCGCGCCGATCGAATCGTGACTAAGCGTGGTTTAAGAATGTCACTAGTGACGATTCTTACCCCATCGAAACCGTTCTTCATCGTCTTCCCGTGTAGTCGGGATCGAGATAGATGTGCAGGCTGGATACTCGGCCGTCTCGAAATTTGAAGACGTTGCAGAAACGCCCGCCAGGAGTTTTGCCCCCTGCCCAAGATTTACCGGACATTTTGCCGTGTGACCGGGTAAGATCGCGTTCGCGGTAATCGCAGGCGAACTGGTTCGCCACAACCGATGATCGTTTGCTCAAACGCGCCCGGAAGCAGCACGCGCTTCTCCGCGTTCAGGTGCTCAAACCAGATCAGCTCTCGCTCGTCGAAGAAGGAGAAAAAGAATGAGCCGTTCTTCATCCATGTCGTTGTACCAAATCCGAATGGAAGGGTGGAAAGCTCTCACCGAACAGCTTGGCCCCGCCGACGCGATGCGTTTCATGATGTACGACCCGGGCCATGGTGATTACTCGAAAGAACGGCATCAACTTTTCGGCGCGCTGACGATTGAAGAACTTATCGAATCCGTCGAGCAGACGAAACCCGATGCTGCTCGCGAATAACGTCAGTTGTTGCGCTGGGCATTCCAGTGGACTTGAGTCGCGCGGCCGGTGCGTGTGCGTCCGCCTCCGGGATACCCACCTCCCGGATGGCGAGGGTAGCCTCCGCCGGGATATCCTCCAGCGTTGCCGTAGCTTCGATTGGCGGACATGGTCACCGTCCCTTGCATACTGTCACCCTGGATCGCGCCGGAAAACTGCATCTGCGTGTTAGTGCCTCCATACTGCGATTGGGTGGAGAAGTTGACGTAGTTACCACTGACCGATCCGCGGATAGGGAGCGTTCCGGATCCTCGGGGATCGCTGATCGAACCTTGCAAATTATTTCCATTTTGCTGGAGGTTGAGCTGCAAAGTCAGATATTGCGGTCCGTCCGTGGTGACGGTCCACTTTCCGGTAATATCGTTATCCGTGGAAGACGGGGCGCGAGAAGGCCGGCCAGAAGGCGGCGTCAGTTTTGCGGGACCATCCGAATTCACAATGAATCTACTGGCCGGTGTGGTGGATGTGCTCGCCGGAGGCGTCGGCGAGATCGTGACCTCGACCGGGTTCTCTAATTTGAACAGCAACTGCGTTTCGGAATTGATCCGGATCTGCTCTGATTTGGTGATCACAGCTCCGCCGCCGCCACCTGCTCCCGCTCCGATGATCGCTCCTTTTTTGCCCCCGAGAACCCCGCCGATAATTCCTCCGACGGCTGCCCCGATACCCACGTTCCTCGCGGCCTTCTTACCCTGCGACGAACCGGTCTCGGTGAACGTGTTGCTGACCACCGGATAAGATTGCTTGCCGATGAATAGCTTGTCGAGCTCGACCTTGAGTTCGCTGGTGCCGCTCAGTTTTCCCGCAGATTGAACTTCGACGACCTTCACAAAGACGTCCGACCGCGGTGGGATGATCGTCTGGCCATCCACAACGATAGGTTTATCCAGCGAGGCGCGGAAAGTTTCATTAGGATGAGCTTGTTCGGTGTCAATCGAATCGATCATCCGGATATAGACCTCGGTTCCTGCTGGAATCGTTACTTGCCTTGTTACCGGCTCAGGCGGCGGAGGCGGGACGGGCGCAGCTATCGGGTCCGACTGTGGCGCTGGCACGAAGATCGGAGCAGGTGGGGCAGGTGCCTGGGGATTCGTTGCGCTCTGCTGCGGAGTATCAGGCGCGGAAGAGGGAACCGGGGCGGAAGGGCGGGGTGCCGCAGCAACCCGTACGGGCTCGGCTGATCTCTTCTTCACTCCTTCGAGCGGTTTCGGCTGTTCCACACGGACCGCTTCCGCATCGCCTTTAGTCGACGTTTCGGCGGGTGCAGCCTGAGAAGTCTTCGCGGCGTTCACATTTTCGGCCGGCTGCGAACATGAGACAGTAAAAAGCGTTACAAGAAGGGCGAAACCGTAAATTAGATACGAGCGTCGACGACACATTGGCGGCCTCCTCTTATTAACTCAAATAACACCCTTATTATCGGACGCTTGACAATAGATCACGGTTACCGAAAGAAGAGTCGTTTACACTTTTTTACTCGGGCACTGTAGCGGCGGTCTATTTGTTGAGGCTGCGCGCTGTCGCGCTTGCGCTTCGCGGACCGCCGGCGATCTCGCAAATTGTTGGACGGTCGTAGGACCGCCGCTACAGCCCCGTTTGGCAGGGCAAGTGCCTAGGCTCGATAGGAGCGCTCAATGGTACTTCAGCTATTGCTGGCTCTGGTTTTTGCGCGTCTCGAGCCGCAAACGCTCCAGCCTCCGAATTTGAATCGCATTGAAGAGATCCGCGTTAGCGGCACTCTCCGCGTTCCTAAGGAAACAATCAAGTACAACCTCCAAACGAGGGAGGGTAACCAGTTGGACAGGAATACCGTCCGACGTGACATCAAAGCTCTCTATGCACTGGGGCTCTTTGATGACATACGCGTTGAGGAGGGGGATGGAAAAACCGGCAAGATCGTCACGTTTATTGTGAAGGAGAGGAAGTTGATCCGGACTGTGAAGTACGAAGGTATTAAGTCCGTCAGCAGTTCGGAGATCACGGATGCTTTGAAGCAACACAAGGCCGGCGTCAATCAAGAATCCCCCTATGACCCCACCAGAATCCAGAAAGCCGCAGCAGTTATCAAGATGCTGCTTGCAGAGAGAGGTCATAAGGATGCGACCGTCACGGCCACAACCGAGGACATCCCGCCGGGCGCCATTGCCATAACTTTCAAGGTAGATGAAGGCCCAAAGATCCGGATTCAAGAGATTACGATTCAGGGAAACAAAGCCCTATCTTCCCGGCAGATCAAGAACGCAATGAAATTGGTGAAGGAATCCAATCCATTAACCGTTTTCACGCGCAAGGATACGTATTTCGATCTTAAGCTCGCCGATGACATCGCGCGCATTCGCATGCTGTACGCCGAACATGGATACGTGCGGGTGAATGTGGTTGAGCCGATCGTCGAAACAAAGCCACACAAGGTGATTCGAACCCTGCCGCTTGTCCGGCCGCCATTTCCTTGGGGCATTCCGATTCCGTTCTGGACGAAAACTCTGGACCGGTACTACATCACGATCAAAATCGAGGAAAACAATCAATATCGCGTCGGCAATGTCAAAGTTACCGGCGCCAGACTGTTCAGCGAAACGGCGATTAAAGAGATGTTAGACATGAACTCGGGTGAAGTGTTCAACGAAGAGCGGCTCCGTAAGGGTATTGAGAACCTGAAGAAGCAGTATGGATCTCAAGGCTACATCAACTTCATCGCCGTGCCGGTCCAAGGTTTCGATGAAGCCAACAAGCTGATCAACCTCAACATCAATATTGAGGAAGACCGGCGATTCTACGTCAATCGCATCAGTTTCACCGGCAACACCACCACTCGCGACAGAGTCATCCGGCGCGAAATCATGGTAAACGAGGGTGAGGTGTTCAGTTCGACGCTGTGGGACACGAGCATGCAGCGCTTAAACCAACTAGGATATTTTGATCCGATCCGCCCGGAAGACGTGGAACTGAAACCACGCGCGACCGAACCAGAAGTGGATATCAATCTCAAGATCAAGGAAAAGAACCGGAATTACATCGGATTCAGCGGCGGCGTTAGTGGAATCGGTGGCGGTTTCCTGGGCATTAATTATGAAAACAATAACTTCATGGGACTCGGCGAAACACTGGGCATCACACTTCAGGGCGGAACTCGGCAGTCTTTGTATCAATTCAGTTTCACGCAGCCCTACCTCTTTGACCGGCCGCTGACGGCGGGACTCACGGTTTTCGACACGAGGTTGCGATTCGATCAGGCAACGGAAGTGTTCGGTTTAAACCCTAGCCAGCTTCCTGCGGGATCGGGTCTTCAGAACGCCCTGAATTTCCAACAAAAGAGCCTGGGCTTCAACGTGTTCACCAGCTATCCGTTCAAAATTTGGAATCGTGCAGGTCTGAATTTTGGAATGAATCATTCCGAAACCAGCGAGATCAATCCAGCGACCGGAGATTTCTTCAGCGCGGTAATCACACGGAATAATCAATCCTTGACGAGCCCAAGTAGTGGAACTAATTTCGCCGACTTTTACGCGCACACGCTGATTCCCAGCTTCACCTTCAACCATGGCCAAGGGAATCCGACTTTACCAACCGGGGGTTCGAGCCTTTCGACGACCTTCGAATACACAGGTGGTCTTCTGGGCGGCAATGTCAACTACTACCGCCCTACGCTCGACTTCCGGCATTTCCACCCCATGAACCATGGAAGGAATGTCCTGGCAGTCCGGCTTCTGGCATCATTCGTTCACGGCTTTCAGGGCACCGCTGTTCCCTACTACCAGCGATTTTTTGCCGGAGGCGACTTCGATATCCGCGGCTTCGATTTTCGCGCGCTCAGTCCGATCGCGTTCATTACGCGCAACGGGATTGACGACATTGTTTACGTTGGAGGAGACACCCAAGGCGTCGCGAATCTCGAATATCGAATTCCTGTTGCCGGCCGCGTACTCACGCTGGCGCCGTTCTTCGATCTGGGTAATGCCTGGATATTGAAGAAGGATCAACTCACGCGGCAGATCATCAACTCCCAGGGAAAACTCGTAAAAGTCCCGGTCATGTTACTGCCTGGTACGAATTCAAGCATCAGGACCAGCACCGGAATGGAGCTTCAGATTTTGCTGCCCGTGATCAATGTGCCCTTTCGGGTGATCTACGCGATAAATCCGAATCGCCTTGACCGCAATTTCGTTGGGCCAACGACGGGTGTTCCGTTCGGCATCCATGAGAAGTTCAACGAATTCAAATTTACAATTGGAAGGACCTTCTAACGGCAGAGAAGAGATCCGATCTTTGCCTTTACAACTTCTTACATTCGGAAGTCTGTTTTTTCACCACCTTTCTTCCATCGCGCGGTCTGAATCAGTAGATGGTAAGCGCCGTGGTGAGAAAGGAAGCTGTGGCTGCGAAATCGAACGGCCGGAGATGCAGTGAAGATTTCTTGCGGGCAACGTTATTCGCGTTTCCGCCGGGAGTCATTTCTGGAATCCTCTGGGCGATATACGCCGGTTGGCTCACGGTCCGTGCGCGGCCGGCGACAGTATCCCGGCTCTTTCGGCGAGCCCATTCTTTGAGGATGCCGGCATGGACCGTGGTTGTGATGGCGATCCTGCTCTGTCCGGTAACCTTGTCGGCGGAAGATGACGCTTCCGCTAACTGTTCAGAGGCACCAAAAATCGAATCGGCAAATGGTCCTGGGGAAACCCGCAGGTCCGACAAAAGAATTTTTGGAGTCTTACCCAACTATCGAACAGTCGAATCGTCTTCTCCGTTTCAACCACTAACTGCACGCCAGAAGCTCGGCATTGCCGCCAAGGATTCTTTCGATGGCCAACGTTTCTCGTGACGGGCGCCTTCGCAATGATGTACCAGGCTGAAAACCAGAACGCAGCATTCGGCCAGGGACTGCAGGGATACGCGAAGCGATACGGCGGATCCTTTGGCGACCAGGTTATCGGCAATATGATGACCGAGGGCTTCCTGCCAGTACTTTTACATGAAGACCCCCGGTATTTCCGCGCAGGAAGCGGTGCGACCGGAGCGCGCCTGAAATCTGCGGTCGAGGAGGGGAATGCGCTTCACCACACGTTAACCGTAATTGCGAAACGCAGTACTTAGCGATCCGTTTACGGTTTCCGCGTCGGACGCAGGATGATTTCGCTGATAAAACTGTTCGGCTCCTGGGTCACAATTGCGCGCACGGCATGCGCAATATCTTCGGGGCGCAACATCCTGTCGCGTGGTTTGCCGGTGGTCTCGGCGCGAGAGAAACGCGTGTCGGTTGAACCTGGACAGATTAGGGACACGCGTATTCCATACTCTCTAACCTCTTCGGCGAGGGATTCGGTGAAACCGACAACGCCGAATTTTGAGGCGCAGTAGACAGCGCGAGTGGCCGAACCGACCTTACCGGCGATGGAGGCAATGTTGACGATATGTCCCGTTTTGCGTTCGATCATGGAAGGCAGCACGCGACGGCAGGCAAAAAAGATCGAGCGCAAATTTGTCTCGATGAGAGTCTCGAACTCTTCATCTTTAAGATCGACGACCCGCCCGAAAATGCCCACGCCCGCGGCATTGACCAGAATGTCGACGGGGCCGAGTGTGGTTGTCACCTGTTCGAAAAGCCTTTCAAGCTCCTGTTTCTTTCGAACATCCGTCCGGATCACACTTGCGGACGAGCCGATGAGGCGCGCCGTAGCTTCAAGTTCGGTTCGGCTTCGGGCCGCCAGAACCACCTTCGCCCCGAGTTGCCCAAGCTCAACGGCAATGGCGTGGCCGATGCCTCGTCCCGCGCCGGTAACAACAGCAACCTGATTGAGAATCCCAACCACCCGTCAATCTCCAGGGACGGCGACTTCCTGGTCCTTGTACTGCAATTGATACAACTTGTAATAAATGCCGCGCTGGGCAAGCAACTGCTGATGTGTGCCGATCTCCCGCACGCGTCCCTTGTGCATGACGATGATCTTATCGCAGCGTTGAATCGTAGACAGGCGATGAGCGATGATGATTGAAGTGCGGTCCTGCATCAGGCGATCGATCGCCTGCCGGATCTGAAGTTCGGTTTCCGTATCCACACTCGACGTCGCCTCGTCCAGGATCAGAATTTGAGGATCGTGCGCGAGTGCGCGCGCAAATGCGAGCAACTGGCGCTGTCCGACCGAGAAAGTCGTACCACGCTCGTTCACCGGGTGCTCGACGCCCAAAGGCAATGCCCTTAGAAACGGTGCAAGATTGACGTCCTCGGCTGCGGCAACAACAGTTTCGCGAGGAATTGGTGAACCCAGGCGGATGTTGGACTCTATAGTTCCCGAGAACAAAAAGACATCCTGCAAAACAACGGCAAACGATGAGCGCAGGTACTCGAGATCGAGTTGCGCGATATTCACTCCGTCGAGACGAATTTCGCCTTTTTGAATGTCGTAAAAGCGCGTGAGCAGACTCGTGGTGGTCGTCTTTCCCGCGCCTGTATGGCCGACAATAGCAACCGACTCGCCGGGATGGACGTGAAAGGAGACGTCTTTCAATACCCAATTTTCGTCTTCGTAGGCGAACCACACGTTCCAGAATTCGATCTCCCCTTTCGGCGCCCTTGGCGGTTTGATCGCATGGGGTGAATTGATAATGGTCGCGGGAGTGTCGATCAGTCTGAACAAACGCTCGGAGCTTGCCATCGCCGACTGAAGAATGTTGTATTTCTCGCTCATATCCGCGATCGGTTGAAAGAACCGGTTCGAATATTGAGTAAAAGCCACAAGTGCTCCAAGCGTGAGAGCGCCCTGGATAACTTTCCCGCCTCCATACCAGATGATCAACGCGATTGCGACCGAACTGAGGAGTTCGATCGCCGGATAGAACCAGGAATAGGCCAAAATTCCGTCCAGGTTTGCAAGAAGATGTTCGTTGTTGATCTCGTCGAACTTCCTCGCGCTTTTTCGCTCGCGGTTGTAAAGCTGCACAACAGACATCCCCGTGATGTGCTCCTGTAGAAATGCATTGATCTTGGCGATCGCAATGCGCACTCGCCGGTAGGAATCGCGGGCCTTGCGGCGGAAGATGGCGGTTGCCAGGAAAATCAAGGGAACAACGGATAACGTCACCAATCCCAATTCCCAGTTGAGGACCAGGATCGCTACCATGATGCCGGATAACGTGAAGATGTCGCCGAAGATCGAAACGATGCCCGCTGAAAACAGTTCGTTCAGGACGTCGACGTCCGTGATCACGCGCGTGATCAGACGTCCCACCGGATTTTTGTCGTAAAACGAAGGCGCTAAAGTGTGCAGATGCCCGAACACCTGCATGCGCATGTCGTACATGATCTTCTGCCCCGTGTTCTGCAGCACATACGTCTCGGCCGAAGCGCAGACGAACCGGATCAGAAGCAACAGGATATAAATGACCGCAATGGTCGTAAGGCCGGCGATATTTGCCGCGGCAATGTACCGGTCGATGGCAATCTTCGTCAGCCACGGGAACGCGACTTCCAATGACGATTCCAATAAAATGAGCGCCAGCGCCAAAGCTACATAAGCCTTGTAAGGGCGCAGGTAGGTGACGAGCCGCCGCATTAGCCTGGAGTCGTACGCTTTTCCTAAGACTTCTTCTTCCTGCATTGGTTCCTAAAATTCCCGAGCATTACTCGCTCACTTCCAGTTCTTCTTCCAACAACTGGCGCCGGTGAAGTTCCGCGTAATATCCGTCGAGCGCTAACAACTCCACATGAGTGCCCCGTTCCACGATTTCACCGTTATCTAGAACGAGGATTTCATCCGCTTCCTTGACCGTCGATACGCGGTGGCTGATCAGAATCGAGGTACGGTTTCGCATGACCTGCTTCAGCTCTTGAAGGATCTGTTCTTCTGTGTAGGTATCGACACTGGACAACGCGTCGTCGAGAACCAAAATCTTCGGATCGCGGATTACCGCTCGCGAAATTGCCATCCGCTGCTTCTGTCCTCCGGACAGAGTAATGCCACGCTCGCCGACGACAGTTTGATACTTATTCGGAAAGCCCTGCACATCCGTGTCGATATGAGAGATCCCGGCCGCCCGCTGAACGTCCGCGTCGGTAGCGGATTCGACTCCGAAGGCGATGTTCTCGCGAATGGTCTCACCGAAAAGAAACGTGTCCTGCGGAATAAAACCGATTGCGCGCCGCAGTGTGTCGAGCGGAATCTGCTCGATCGGAACACCATCGATGAATAAGGACTTTCGCGGGGCGTTATACAGTCTGGGAATGAGCTGCACGAGCGTGGATTTTCCCGATCCCGTGGCTCCAACAATCGCGACTGTCTTGCCTTTCGGTATCATCAGCGAGATATTCGTCAGCGTCCGGGTACCGTTGTAGGCGAAATTCAAGTTTCGAAATTCGATAGATCCCTCAACCTGAAACTCCGGCAGGACGTGCGAATCATCACTTACCTCTGGAACCGTGTCGAAGATGTAGTTCAACCGCTCCATCGAGGCGCGGCCTCGCTCCAATAGATTCACGACCCAGCCCAGCGCGATCATGGGCCAGGTCAATCTCCCAAGGTAAACCGTAAACGCGACAAAGTCGCCGAGCGAGATCGCTCCTTGAACGACCTGCCGGCCACCGAACCAGATCACTACAACCACCGCAAAGCCGATTACTAATTCCATGGTGGGATAGAAGACGCTCTGAGCCCGAATCAACTCGCGATTCTTGGCAACGAGAGACCGATTCATGTGATCGAACTCACGAATCTCGTGTTCTTCCTGCACAAACGCCTTCACAACGCGGATGCCGGCCATACTCTCCTGGACTCGCGCGCTCAGGTCCGCGAGCTTGGCCTGCGATTGTTCGGTCAGGTCATGAATCTTCTTTCCAAAGTGCCGTACGCTGGCGGACACGACCGGCAGCGGTAAGAGGGCCAGAAGCGTCAGGCGCCAATCGATTCTGAGCATCAGAACACCCGCAAATGCGGTAACCACGACCGTGTTGGCGGTGTACATGATTCCAGGCCCCAGCAGCATTCGAACGTTGCTGAGATCGTTCGTCGCCCGCGACATCAGGTCGCCGGTTCTATTCGTCTGGTAAAACGAAGCCGGCAGGGTTTCAAGATGCTGAAACAAGTCGTTGCGCAGCTCGTATTCGATATCGCGGGAAACGCCGATAATGAGCCGCCGCATCGCAAAGCGGAAAATGCCTTCACACACGGCCAAACCAATAACCGCCAGGGCGTAATAGGCGAGTTTTCCCCTCGTGACGGACTGTTTGAGGCTGTCCACTGCGTAACCGGTGACTCGCGGAGCGGCAAGAAGAAACAGGTTGGTCAGCAAAACGCAGCTGAAACCGGCGGCAATCCGGCCACGGTACCTGCGGAGATGGAGCTTCAGGCGGCTTAGAACACTCCATTTTGTTGAACCGAAAACCGCCATAGTCCCTAATATACAATTCTTTAAACCAAGTGGAGCCAACGATGTCCAAGATGGAATAGTAATGAATGGTTGAGCGGAAGGTATTCCCCTCCTCTGCGAGGAGGGGAATGGACATTGCACATGCAACGTACGTTAGAAGCCTCAATGCCGATGGCCGCCCGTAATCAGGATCCCGACGCTGAGCTTATCGAACGGTATTTTGCGGGGGACACAAGCGCCTTCGACGAAATCATGATCCGGTACGAGCGTCAAATTTACCGGGTCTGTTATCGCTTCGTGGAAAATCGTGAGGACGCAATGGATCTGGCACAGGACGTCTTCGTCAAGGCATTCGAGCATCTGCCGACGTTCCGCCGTGAGTCGACTCTGAAAACCTGGCTGTACAGAATTGCGATCAACCACTCCCTAAATCACGTTAAGAAACATTCACAGGAATTCGTCCAAGTCACCGAGTCCACCAGCAGCACCAAATCGTCGGCCCAGGCTGAACTGGAACATCAAGAGCAGCGACAACGTTTCCGCAGGCTGGTCAAACGGCTTCCGCCGAAACAAAAGGCCATTCTCGAACTGAGAGTCAACGAACAGCTGAGCTACGAGGAGATCGCAAAAATTTCCGGCCGGTCGGTTTCGACCATAAAAGCCAGCGTGTTTTTTGCGTTGGAAAAACTTCGCAAGTTGGTGAAAAATCCAAGGGCATAGGCATTATGTTTGGGCATTTGAAGGCAACGGATTTCGTCAGATTAACGGAGGGTATGGACCATCTTCCGGCCAAACGCCGCTCCCACCTGCAGGCGTGCGCCCGCTGTCGTGCGACGTGGGAGTCGCTGGAGTCGCTTCATACTGAAGTCAGCTCGATCGACGACGAGGTTCCGGAGCCGGATTGGGAAGAGTTCCGTTCTTCGGTTCGCGATCGATTGCTATCACGATCCATTCAGCGCGAAACTGTCGTGCGGCGATGGACGGGCTGGGCCATCCGCCCCGCTGCGGCATGGGCGCTTTCGTTGTTGTTCGTTGCCGGGCTGACGATCCTGACCGTCCTCTGGAACAGCGGCAAACTCGTACCCTCCTCGAATTCGTTGGAGACACCTGTTTTGGGACCTGCCGCTGAGACGACAATCGAAGCTGGACCCGAAAGGGCTCTGTTTGACGAGTTGGTTCAGCTCGGGGACGACGAACAACAACAGCTCCGTCAGGTATTAGAAGCTTCTCAGAAAGGATCCCGGCAGAAGTAATGAAGAAGCTTGTCGCTGCCTTTATAGCACTACAGGTCGCCGGGACGCCGGTGTTTTCGCAACAGAGGCCGCAGCAGCGGCCCGCCCGCCGGGTATTGCAAGACGCGGTTCTTGGTTTTTACGTCAGCGAATTTCAACAACAGGCCGAAGTCAGCAGTGAAACGTTCGGGAAGATCCTGCCCTTTCTGCAACAATTCGTGCAAGATCGATTTGAGGTCAGCCAGCGCCGGACTCGGGCGCTCAATCAGCTTCGGCAAGCCATTCAGCGCGGCGGTTCCGACGAGGATCTCAAGCGCGCCATTCGCGACTTCGATGCTGCCGACGCGGATTTCCAATCGAATCAAGAAAAATTCCTGAGCAATGTCGATCCATTGTTAGATTCGCGGCAGCAAGCCAAACTGCGAATCTTTCAGGTCATGGCGGATACCCGCATGCGCCAGATCTTGACGAGCGTCCGGAACCCCAACCGAGGGCGATAAGAAGAACATTCCCCTCCTCGCATAGGAGGGGAATATACACTTCACCCAACATCTTTTAATAGGGACTTCGACAGGTTGAACTGTCTAGCTTCTGCCGTGCGATCTCAAGGATCCGTTTTGGTTGGATCATCACCCTCCGTGACATCCATATCGAGAATCTTTTCGGCATCTTCCGCATCCTCGGACCGAACGACAAGGTCAATGCCCTGAGAGACCGCGAGGCCGTAATAATGACGGCGCGCAGTGTCGCTTCCCACGTCCGCGCATCGAGGCAGACATTCGCAATCACCGCAAATGAGCATCTTGACAGCATATAGGGCATACATCATGATGCTTTTATGAGAACAACGGTGACGTTGGATAAGGATGTTGAGAAGATGCTCCGTGATGCAATGCATAGTTCGCGCAGGTCATTTAAACAAATGATCAATGCAGCAATCCGAGCCGGGCTGAGTAAGAAATCAGTTGGCGCGAAGCGAACCCCTTTCAAGATCAAGGCCAAACCTATGGGTCTGCGGGACGGTATTGATCCGACTGCGCTGAATAAACTCGCCGGCGAACTGGAAGCGGATGCTATTGTTTCGGCCGCTCGCCGGGCCAGGCACAAGTGATCGTGCCGGATATAAACCTGCTGCTTTACGCCTATGATGCCGCTTCGCCGTTCCATGCGAAAGCTGTCTCGTGGTGGAAACAATGTCTGGCGGGTGCGGAGCCGGTCGGTTTGCTGCACGTCGTCGTATTTGGATTCCTTCGCGTCGGTACGAATGCTCGTGTATTTCATAAACCGTTGTCACCGGCAGAAGCTTCGGCGAGCATCCGGTCCTGGTTCGCGCAGCCCGTGGTGCAATTCTTGGCCCCGGGCCCCGATCACACCGAGCGCGTGCTGACGCTTTTAGAAGGTCTCGGGACCGGTGGAAACTTGGTGACCGATGCTCAGATTGCTGCAACTGCTATTGAAAACGATGCCATATTACACACGTCGGACGCCGACTTCATAAGATTCCCGAATCTGCGATGGTTCAATCCGATTAGTGGAATGGGTACACTCTCCGTGCGCCGCGCTCGTCCGAAAAAACCGGAGCGATAACGCCTGGCCCGATGACGAGTAACAATCGACTTGGCATAATTGAATCCGTTTACGATGCCGTAGCGGACGAAAGATTCAGTTCGCGCTTCGGTTGGAGTTCTAGAACACAAATCCCCTCCTGAGATATATTCCTTAGCGTGTGGTTAACAATTTGAACGGAGGTTTTATGGATTCGTTTTTGAAGAAGGTGGGTTTGATTTTTTCCGTGGGGTTCGCACTCTTTCTGATCGCAGTCCCCGCATTTCCGCAAGGCAACACAGGACGCATTCTGGGAAACATCACCGACGCAACGGGCGCGTTGATTCCGGGTGCCTCCGTGACTATCACCAACGTGGAACGAGGCACGTCGCAGACTCTCGTTACCAATGAAGCCGGCGCTTACAACGCGCCGAGCCTTCCCCCCGGCACATATCAAATCCGTGCCGAACTCTCGGGTTTCAAAACCGTCGAGCGCTCCAACGTTGTGTTGGAAGTCGGTAAGGAACTGAAGATCGATATCACGCTCGAACCCGGCGCAGTAAATGAAAAGGTAACCGTTACCGAGGAAGTCCCGTTGATCGAAACCGCGAACGCTGTTTTGGGCGGCACGCTGCAACCCGGAACGATCGCCGACTTGCCATTGAACGGCCGGAATTTCATGAACCTGCTCCAACTGCGACCGGGCGTGACGATCTATCCCGGTGGCGGCGCATGGACACAAACAACCAATGGTCTGCGGCCGGAACATAACGTTTATATCCTGGATGGCATCACGGCCATGGAGCCGCTAGGCGGTCAAAGCACAATCAACTCCGTGAGCCTCGCTGGCGACGCGGCATCGCTGCTGGCGATCGACACCATTCAGGAATTCAGCACCCAGCAAAATCCCAAGGCGGAATACGGTTGGAAGCCGGGGTCCGTGACGAGTCTGGCCCTGAAGTCCGGAACTAATACGTGGCACGGCACGGGCAACTACTTTTTCCGAACGGATAAAACCGACGCCAGAAATCCGTTTCTCCTGGGCGAAGGTCAGAAACAGGAGATCGGTCTCGGCGAGTTCGGAGCCACAGTTGGTGGACCTCTGAAGCAGGACAAGGCCTTTTTCTTTTTCGCGTATGAGGGCCAGCGTTATCACGTCGGAAACCCGACAGCGTTCAGTTATCCGAGTATGGATCCCAGAGCGCTGCCAATTGCCGGGACCACGACGAGCGTTATCAGTGCTTGCAATACAGTCCGCGCAGCCGGCACACCGCTGAGCCCAACCAGCCTGAAAGTTGCGGGACTCGATGCAAACTGCAATCGCACTTCGGGCTATTCGATTTTTGATTTGCCCAACGTGTTCGCGCGCGGAGTGGATGCCAATGGCGCGGCCAGCGCCAACATCTCGGGAAGTCTGAACACGGAATATAACGTTGACGGCGGCCTCGCCAAGATTGACCTGCATCCCAGCGAAAAGCATACGGTGAACGGAAAGTACTACATCGGAACGCATCGTGGGCTGGTCGTCAATAACCAAACGATCACGCAGCCGTATTGGCGGCCGAACGACAATGCGTGGGTTCACTTCTTCGGACTGCAATGGGACTATGCGAAGAGCTCATCTGTAGTCAACACAGCCCGGTTTGGATACAACCGGTTTTACCAGTTCTTTGAAACTTCGGATTGTCCCGGCTCCGGAAGCGCGCCGGACTATGGCGTTCCCTTTGGCTACGGTACGACGAAACCGAACTGCGGTTTTACCAATATCACTCTGAGCCCGTTTTCCGGCAGCATCGGCTGCTGCTCCAGTTTCCCGAAGTACTATGGGCCCGACAATATTTTTGAATACATCGATAACCTTTCGATTTTGCGCGGCCGGCACACCTTCAAGATGGGCGGCGAGTACCGGGCCACGTCGATCGGCCACGGAGGCACTTTCAATCGTGGCCGCGGCCAGGTGACTTTCAGCACTCTCGAAAACTTTATTTCCGGAACAACCACTAGTAACGGACAGATCTTCATCGGCGATCCTCGCCGGCATGTCCAATCAAAGGCTATGGCGGGCTTCTTTCAGGATGACTGGCGCATCACGTCCAAGTTGATCTTGAATCTTGGCCTCCGCTACGAGTTGACGACGCCGATTAAGGAAGCCAACGACCAGTTTGCGAATTTCACTCCGGATCAGGGGCTCTTGCAGTTGGGAAAGAACACCGACCGGATGTGGAATACCGATAAGAACAACTTCGCTCCGCGGTTTGGATTCGCTTACGACCTTACAGGCAGCGGCAGGACCGTCGTTCGCGGAGGCGCCAACGTGATTTACGTCACTCCGGGTTGGTGGATCTTCCTGTCCCAGCAAAATCAGAACAATCCATCGGTCGGCCTGGGATCGAATCCGACTGGGTTCCTGCTGTGCAGAGGCGCGATAAATCTCACCGGCCCAGGGTGTGCCCCGGGCGTTACGATGGATCCCACCATTGGCGATATCCATTCCGCAGGGCTGCCGTTACCACCGGCGACAGTTACGAGCGGCGTGCAGACGCCTCTGCCCGGACAGCTCAACTGGAACCAGAATCCGAGTGTCTATGGCGGCAATATTTATCCCAGCTCCAGCGACACGAGTCTGTTGAAGTGTGGAACTAACCGCCTCTGCACGGTTCAGGCGACGGACCAGAATCTGAAGAATGCCTATGTCATGAGCTGGTCTTTGGGCATCCAGCACGGGATTACGCGCAATCTTTCACTGGACGTCACCTACGTCGGCAATCACGCGACGAAGCTCTTGGCATTGGACTACACCAATACTCCGCCGATCGGCGCGGGTTATTGTCTTGGTTTTACGCCGGCGCAAATTGCAGCCGTGGCCGCAGCAAGCCCAGCCACTCCTTGCCCGACGACGATCACGGCGTCGACTCCGTTGAATGCTGCGGCGATTCAGCTTTCCCGGCCGCTCAACAGCAAGTACCCGTACTACTCGTACATTTACACGGTCTCGAATCCGCTGTACTCCAATTACAACGGCGCTCAGATCACGTTGACCCAGCGCGCCACTCACGGTCTGGCAACGACGGTCGGCTTCACGTTCTCGCATGCTCTCGACCAGCAGACCGGTGAGCGTGGTGGTCCCAACACGACCCCGTTCAACTACCGGTCCGATTACGGCTCGAGCGACTTCGACATCCGGAAGCGATTCACTGCAACGGTGACCTATGCCCTGCCCGGCAAATCGAGTTTCGGACAATTGCTGCAAGGATGGAAGGCGACCTCGATCGTTACCCTTCAAAGCGCGTTGCCCTGGGGCGTGATGGGCAGCCGGAGCGCGGATCCCTCGGGTATCGCTGAATATCAGGATCGCTGGAACTTCTACGGAGATACGAGTGATTTCAGCGGGCGCAAGACCGAACCCGTTCCGTTCTTCCTGCCCGGTACGACTCCGCCACTGGGTCGCAGCGCTTCGGACCTGGCAATCAACAATCCAGCATGTACCTCTAAAGCCGGCGCTCCGGGATCGCTCGGTTACGTTTCGCTGCAGAAGTGGGGCTGCTTCGTCGAGGGCAATTCTGTGATGATGCCTCCGGCCATCGGAACCTACGGCAACATGACACGGAACATGTTCCGAGGCAATGGTCTCCACACCTGGGACGCCTCACTGATGAAAGATTGGAAGCTCAGTGAAAAGGTTACCGGACAGTTTCGGGCCGAAGTCTTCAATCTTCTGAATCAGATCCAGTACGGCAATCCCCAGTTCAATGGAGCCGGCGGCAATGTTCCGTTCGGATCTCCCGGATCCTTCGGCGCCTCGCAATCGACGCCCGACGTCGCGAATAATAATCCGGCGCTCGGCAGCGGTGGCCCGCGCGAGTTTCAGTTTGGGTTCAAGGTGCTTTTCTGAGCCTGGAACTTTAAGGTGTGGCAGATGTCGTCGTGTCATGAATGATGCGCCAGCCGCTGTTGGTCATGACGTGGACATAATCGTCCGGGAAAAAGAGTTGATCGCGACAACGATTTCGCTTGACACCTCATAGTGAGTCGGAAAGTATTTGGCCAAGCTAAAACTCAAATCGGTAGTCGAAATCACGGGAGGCACTCATGGATTCCAAACGATCCGGCCGGAGACGGTTCCTGAAACACGCTGCTGGACTGGCCGGTCTGGCCGCAGGAGCAGGGCGGTCCGCGAACGGTCAGTCCGCCGGCTCGGAAGCACAATCCAAAGACGTCCATGTCCACGGCGAGCCCTCGCATTTCGCCACAACGTCGTTGGGAAGAGGGGTCCGCCTGCGCCTGGATCATATGACGTACTACACTCCGCTTCAGGATTCTGCGGGAATCATCACGCCGGCTTCGCTGCACTTCATGCAGACTCACTCCTCCCACCTGCCCGACATCGATCCCCAGCAACATCGCCTCACGATCCATGGCATGGTCGATCGTCCTTTGAGTTTCACCTTGGAGGAACTGAAGCGCCTGCCGTGTGTATCCCGGATTTATTTCGTGGAATGCCATGGAAATGGCTCTTCCACGCTCCACAGTACGAACGATCCCAAGATGGGTTTGCCTGTCCAGTACATCCATGGGATGACGAGCTGCAGTGAATGGACCGGCGTGCCGCTCTCAGTGTTGTTGAACGAAGCCGGCGTGCAGAAAGGGGCGAGCTGGCTGGTTTCGGAAGGTGCGGACGAGGGTAAGTTCAGTCACACTCTTCCGCTGGCTAAGGCCATGGACGACGTTATCGTGGCCTACGCCCAGAATGGCGAGCCGATACGTCCAGAGCAAGGTTATCCGTTGCGGCTGTTGGTACCCGGCTTCGAAGGGCCCTCCAGTGTGAAGTGGCTGAGGCACATCAAAGTCGTGGACCAGCCTTACATGACTTGGAATGAAAGCATGAACCACTCCATCCCGAGACCCGATCTGGGCGGAAAGTCTCGCTGGTACCATTTTGAGATGGCGCCGAAATCCGTGATTACGCGCCCATCGGGTGGACTCAAGATACCCAGCCGCGGATTTTACGAGATCACCGGCCTGGCCTGGTCCGGTGGGGGCGTGATCCACAGAGTGGATGTATCCACCGACGGCGGCCGGAGCTGGAAGGAAGCAAAGCTTCAGACACCGGTGCTTCCGAAGGCGCATACCCGGTTTACTTTCGCCTGGGTTTGGGACGGAGAAGAGGCGGTGCTCCAGTCTCGCTGTACCGATGAACGAGGTGAGGTTCAGCCGTCGCTGGCGGAGTTGTACAAAAACTGGGGCATCACGGACGTCGCTTCGCAAAAAACAGCCCGCGCCATTCATATCAATGCCATTCAACCCTGGAAAGTGGACCGTGACGGGAGCGTGCACGATGCGATGTTCTCTTAGCCTACTCGTGGCAGTGGCGATTCTGGCAGCCTCCGTCCTGGGGCTTGCGCAGTCCAGGCCCTATAATCTGGGCACGCCCCTGAGCGAAGAAGAAATCCGGAACTTTGACTTCATGGTTGGCCCCGAGGGGAAGGAACTTCCACCTGGGCGCGGAACCGCCAAGGAAGGTGCGGAGACCTTTGCGAAGCGGTGCGCGGTCTGCCACGGGCGGAATGGGGAAGGAGGGGCAGCCCAGCGCCTGGTGTTGGGCGGTCCCGGCAACCCTTATCGCGGCCCTTTCAAAGATACGGAGAAGAGCGCCACGAGTTACTACCCGTATCCGACGATCGCGTGGGACTATATCAACCGCGCGATGCCGGCCAACAAACCGGGATCGCTCACGCCGGACGAAGTTTACGCATTGGTCGCGTTTCTGTTCTATCGCAACGGCATCATTCAGGAGAGCGACGTCCTTGATGCCAAGAGTCTGCCGAAGATCGAAATGCCGAACCGAAATGGCTTCGTTCCAGCAGTGCCGGTATGGCCCCCGGATCCCAAAAAACCCAGTTGGTTCTGACTGGGAGACAGAAACTTCTGGTGGGTGAATCATGATTAGCGAAGCTCACGTTGAGGCAGCAATCGAAACGATACCCGTGCCGCGCCATATCGCGCTTGTTCGCATCACGCACTGGATCATCGTGCTCAGCGTCATTGGCCTGCTGGTGAGCGGCATCGGCATTCTCGTAGGTCACCCGCGCCTGTACTGGGGCGAAACCGGCAGTCTCGCAACACCGTCTCTCATCGATCTTCCCATTCCGATGATCATCGGCCCCTCGGTTTGGTACCGGCCTTATCATTTCTTTTTTGCATGGATTCTGGTTTTGACGGGCTTGACCTATACGGTAGGCAGCTTCATCACCGAGCACTTCCGCAGGGATCTGCTGCCGGCGAAAGCAGACCTCCGTTGGAACCGCATGGTCGGCATTGCATTGGAACATTTACAGTATCGGCCCCATGTCGCTACCGCCTCAACTTACAATGTGGTGCAACGGCTGACCTATCTGGCCGTGGCGTTCTTGCTTTTTCCAGCATTCCTCTGGACCGGCCTGGGGATGTCGTTCGGGATGACGTCGGTGTTCCCGATATTGGCGACAGGACTGGGTGGTCATCAGTCCGCTCGAACACTGCACTTCGTCTGTGTTGTTCTGCTGCTGCTTTTTGTCATTGTGCATATCCTGATGATCTATCTTGCCGGATTCTGGCGTACCGTGCGGGCGATGATAACGGGATATGTGCCGCAAGGAGGGAGGTCTCGATGAGCAAAATTCTCGGGCGGCGTTCATTTATCACCGCAGGATTGGCTACTGCGGCGGGCGCCTCGGGGCTTGGCGCTGCCGTTTACCTGGCTGACCGTTACGGTTTGATCCCACCGGATCACGGCGGCATTTTAGGGATCGGGGAAACGCTCACGTATGCCTCTCAACGTCTCATCACCTCGGGACACTCGTTGGCTCGCGAATTCAAACGCAGTGACATTTCGAAGATCCCAACGGTGAACGGCTGGCATCCCACGGACGAAAAATACCTCGCTCTTCTCGCGGACGGTTTCAAGAACTGGCGCCTGTCGGTCGAGGGGTTAGTTGCACGTCCCGTATCTTTTTCGCTCGAAGAGCTCCAGCGCCTGCCTGCCGAAAGTCATATATTGCTGCACGCCTGCGAACAGGGCTGGTCCTACATTGCCGAATGGACCGGCGTGCGGCTGGCGACTGTGCTGGATCTTGCCGGAACGCGTCCGGAGGCGCGATACGTCGTGTTCGAACCATTTCCAAATCCCAATCAAAGCCGGACACTTGTGCGCGTATTGTGGGAAACCCACGACATGGCAGACGCTCTCCATCCGCAGACGCTGCTCGCCTATGGCATGAATGGTGAAGCCTTGCCCCCCGACTTTGGCGCTCCGCTCCGCCTTCGTCTCGGGCGCCAAATGGGCTGGAAAAATACCAAATATCTCTCTCGAATCGTCGTGACAGACCGCAGGGACCATTACCGAAAAGGCGGCGGCACCTGGTACGGAGGCATATAAGACTCATCATATCTATTTATGGCTGCGCCCTATCGGGCTTGCATTCGCAGCCGCTCATGCTTGCGTGTTGTCCGCTGGCCGCTGCGTCTTTATTGGCGCATCATTCGCCCCACCATCCCTTCCGACTTTCCTCGGCCATCAGCTTGCACAGGACCGGCTTGCGAATCACGATCTCTACATCACGACCTAACGCATGAACATGATTATGGATATCTGTCCATCATTTTGAAGTTTGCAACCAACTTGGACGGATTCAGAGAGCTGTCGTCGCCCGCAACCTACAGAAAACACAAGAGCGTCGTGAATGTCGTATTAGTTGCATAGCGGAACGGCCTAGGAAGTATCGATACGTGGCGGTGGAGGCGGAGGGGGGAGTCGGTGGCAGCGGCACTGGTGGCAGCGGTGGCGACGGGACTCCGGTATGTGCTGGCAAAGCCGCGCGACCAGCTCGATCGCCTCGATCAGCGGCAGCGACCGACCGAAGGCGCACGCCGGGCCGGGACCTCGTGAGGGTGGGCTCCAGCTGGATCGGAATCCTGCTGTTCACCTGCGCACTGTCGCTGCTAACCGCCACCCCAGCGCGGGCGGAAGCGGGATTTTTCTTCGAAAAGACCGTCGCGGATCTCACGAACGGTGTAAACCCCGCCACAACGGCCGCGCCGGGTGACAGGCTGCGCTATACCCTGCGCATCCGCACGACCTTTCAGGCGCTCAGCAATTTCAGGATCTTTGACGAGCTGGATGCTCTGAACGCACAACCGGATTTTGCACCCGGCACGCTCGGGCTCGGCACTCACCCCGCCGCCGCCGACCTCAGTGCCTCCAGCAACACGGGGGGCAGCAAGGGCACCGGTGTCATCGATATTCGTAACCTGAGCCTGCCGGTCAACAGCGAGGCCCGGATCCAGTTCGAAATCACACTCCAGCCGGCCATCGCCAACGGCACGGTCGTCACCAACCAGGCGACGCTGCTCCTCGCCAACGGCACGGTCGCCTGGAGCGATGATCCGAACGTCAACGGTACGGCCGATCCAACTGTTCCCGGCGGCGAAGACCCGACTCGCGTGACGATCGTGTCGCCCCCCGCTTTCCTGGTGCAGAAGACGTCCACGTATCTGCGCGACCCGACGGTCCTGCTCGCCGGCGATACGCTGCGCTACACCATCGCGGTGAAGAACATCAGCAATGCGGATGCTGTAGACGTGGTGCTGCGCGACGCGGTGCCGGCGAACACGGCCTATGTGGCGGGCAGCACGACCCTGAACGGCGCCGCGGTCGCGGATGTCGCGCGTGTGTCGCCGCTCGTGAACGGCATGCGGATCAATTCGCCGGCCAACTCGACGCCGGGTTTCCTGCCTGCCGACTCATCCAACACGCCAGTCTTTTTCTGCTGGATGGTGGCCAACACTCCGTACTGCCGATTCATGCCTGCCGACCCGTCGAGCAGCGGCCAGGCCAACGTCGCAACCATCACATTCAACGTGGTCGTGAACTCCAATACCGTTAGCGGTACGGTCATCTCAAACCAGGGCTTCGTGAGCGCCACCGGCATCGTCGACCAGCCATCCGATGACCCGCGCACGCCGGCCCCCAATGATCCGACGCGCGACATCGTCGCCGGACCGGTGCTCGTGGTCACGAAGTCGGGCCCGGCGACGATGAATCTGGCACAGTGGGGCAATTTCAGCATCGACGTCCAGAACACCGGGACCAGCGACGCCTGGAACGTGTCCCTCCGTGACCTGCTCCCGCACGGTGCAACGGGCGGCATGTGCGACCTGACACCCGAAATCCAGAGCGCGCAGGTCTTCGCGGCCGACGGCGTCACCGCGGTCGCGGGCAAGGGCCCGCTCAACGCGGGCAGCGACTACTCTTTAAGCTACAGCGCTGCGCCCAACTGCCAGCTCGACATCACGATGCTGACGGCCGCGGGAAGGATCGGCCCGAATGAGCGGCTGATTATCCGCTACCGCACCCAGCTCGACGCCAACTCGCAGAATGGTGTCACGCTCACCAATGTCGCGGGCGCCATCCAGTGGTTCAAATCCGACAACACCATTCCCACGCGCACGTCCTCCACTCACACTTTAACCAACGGCACGCCCGGCATCCTGGACTATCAGGATGCCTTCACTGTGACGGTGGCGCGCTCGGGATATTTCTTCGACAAGACCGTGGCGGATCTCACGAGCGGTGCAAACCCCGCCACAACGGCCGCGCCTGGCGAAAAGCTGCGCTACACCCTGCGCTTCCGCACCACCAGTCAGGCGCTCGGCAATTTCAGGGTCTTTGACGAGCTCGATGCTCTCAACGCAACAGCGGATTTCGCGCCCGGCACGCTCACGCTCGTCGCGTCCCCGGCCGGCGCCGACATCAGCGCCACCAGCAGCACGGGGGGCAGCAAGGGCACCGGTGTCATCGACATTCGTAACCTGAGCCTGCCGGCCAACGGCGAGGCCCTGATCCAGTTCGACATCACACTCAAGCCAGCCATCACCAACGGCACGGTCGTCACCAACCAGTCGACGCTGCTCCTTGCCAACGGCACGACCTTCGCCTGGAGCGATGACCCGAACATCAACGGTGTAGCCGATCCGACTGTTCCTAACGGCGAAGATCCGACGCGGGTGACGATCGCGTCGGCCTCCGCCTTCCGGGTGCAGAAGATCTCCACGTATCTGCGCAACCCGAACGTTCTGCTCGCCGGCGACACGCTGCGCTACACCATCACGGTGAAGAACATCAGCAATGCCGATGCGGTGAACATGACGCTGCGCGACGCGGTGCCGGCGAACACGGCCTACGTGGCGGGAAGCACGACGCTGAACGGCGCCGCGGTCGCGGATGTCGCGGGAGTGTCGCCGCTGGTGAACGGTATGCCGATCAACTCGCCGGCCAACCCGACGCCGGGTTCGATGCCAGCCGACGCGTCGAGCAACCCGGCCAACGTCGCCACCATTACCTTCAATGTGGTCGTGAACCCGAGCGTCGCCAGCGGTACGGCGATCTCGAACCAGGGCTTCGTGAACGGCAACGGCATCGTCGACCAACCCTCCGATGACCCGCGCACGCCGGCCCCCAATGATCCGACGATCGACGTCCTCGGCAGCCGTCCCGTGCTATATGCCGAGAAGCGCGTCGTTCTGTTCACTGATCTGGGTTCGCCGGGCATCATCGATCCGGGCGATGTACTGCGCTACACGATCACGGTGAACAATTCGGCTGCGATTGCCGCGACCGGTGTCGTGCTGAACGATCCGGTTCCAACGAATACGACCTACGTCGCCAATTCCACGCTCCTCAATGGGTCGCCGGTCGGCCAGCCGGATGGCGGCGCCTTCCCGCTGGCTTCGGGCATCACCATCGGCACGCTCGCGCCGGGTGCGACGGCGGTGCTTCAGTACGACCTACGCGTCAACCTCGGCACGCCCGCGGGCACCGCAATCAGCAACCAGGCTGTGGTGAGCGGCGCCGGACTGCCGAACCTGCTGACGGATGGCGATGACAATCCCGCGAATGGCGCACAGCCGACAGTCGTCGTGGTGGGTTCCGGCCAGCAGCTTTCAATCTCGAACCAGGTGTCCGTTGTCGGGGGCGGCGCTGCCGTTCCCGGCGCGCAGCTGGAATACGTTTTGAACATCCAGAATAGCGGCGCCGTACCGGCCTATAACGTCGTGATCACCGACGACCTCAACGCAACGCAACCCGGCCAGCTCACGTATGTAAACCAGTCCGCGACTCTGAACGGTTCGGCGACAGGCGTCAGCTTTGCCGGTTCGACGATCACCGCCAACTACGGCGCCGCCAGCGGAACGCTCGCGCCGGACGCGGTCCTGGTGCTCAAGTTCCGGGCCACTCTCAATGCCAACCTTGCGCTGGGCACGGTGGTCACGAACACCGGTGTGGCCGCCTGGGGCAACCCCACCCAGACGGCGCGCGCCAGTGTCTCGATCGCCGTCGGCAGCATTCTGTCGCCGGGAGGGCCGGGAACGCCCATCCCCGCCGTGCTGAACGGGTCCGCCTGGTATGACGCCAACTTCGACGATGTCCGGGATTCCGCTGAGCGCGTACTGGCCGGTTGGGCGGTCGAGCTGTACCGCGATAATCAGCTGTCGCAATCCGTAGCCACGGACACAAACGGCGACTATCGCCTCACCGGCGTCGAGCCCAACGACACGACCGGCGTTCGCTACGAACTGCGGTTCCGCGCGCCGGGCGCAGGCACGAATACGGCGTTGCTGGGCCGCGGTGTCTCGCCGTTCACGAACGGACTGCAGCGGATCAGCGACATCGTCGTACCGTCCGGGGCCAATGTGCAGGGGCTGAACCTGGCGATCCATCCGAACGGCGTCGTCTACAACTCGATGGCGCGTACACCGGTTGCCGGGGCGACAATTGCTCTGCTGAATGCCCGCAGCAACTCGCCCTTGCCGGCGAGCTGCTTCGAGGATGCGGCCCAGCAGGGGCAGATCACGCTGGCAGACGGCTATTACAAGTTCGACATCAACTTCAGCGACCCGGCCTGCCCGAGCGGCGGTGATTACCTCATCGGCGTGACGGCGCCGGCCGGAACCGGTTACGTGGCGGGTTACTCGCAGATCATTCCGCCCACGTCCAACGCGTCGACGGCAGCCTTCCCGGTGCCGGCCTGTCCGGGCAGCTCCGCCGATGCTATTCCGGGTACGGCGCTGTTCTGCGAAGTTCAGCCTTCCGAGTTCGCGCCGGCTGCAACGGTAGCGCTACGCAGCGCCGGCACGACTTACTACATCCACCTGATGCTGGACGGCAGCCAGCCGCCAAGCTCGAGCCAGATCTTCAACAACCACATCCCGCTGGATCCGCAGATCATCGGCTCGCTGTCGGTTTCCAAGACGACGCCGCTGGTCAACGTGGCGCGCGGGCAGCTGGTTCCCTACACGATCACCGCGAACAACCATTCCGGCCAGTTGCTCTCGGATGTGAGCATCGTGGATCGGTTGCCTGCCGGATTCAGCTACATCAAGGGTTCTGCGCTTGTGGACGGCGTGCCGAGCGAGCCGGCGGTCACCGGCCGGACGCTCAGCTGGGACGGGCTGGTCATTGCGGGCAACCAGGTGCGCACGGTGAAAGTGCTGCTCGCCGTGGGTGCCGGCACTAGCGAGGGCGAATACGTGAACCGGGCGCAGGCGCTGCTGGGCATCAGCGGCAGCGCGATGTCGGGGGAAGCCACGGCGACCGTGCGCCTGGTGCCCGAACCGACCTTCGATTGCACCGACGTGATGGGCAAAGTCTTCAACGACAAGAATCGCAACGGGAGGCAGGACGAGGGCGAAGAGGGCCTGGCCGGCGTGCGTGTGGTGACACCCACGGGTCTGCAAGCGGCGACCGATCAGTACGGGCGGTACCACATCACGTGCGCAATCACGCCAAATGAGAGCCGCGGCAGCAATTTCGTGCTCAAGCTCGACGACAGGACGCTGCCGAGCGGCTACCGGATGACGACAGACCAGGTGCAGATCCAGCGCGCTACCAGCGGCAAGGCCTTGCAAGTCAATTTCGGCGCCTCCATTCACCGGGTGGTCTCCATCGATCTGTTGGATGCGGCGTTCGAGCCGGGCAAGACCGAAATCGGCGTCCTGTGGAAACCACGCCTCAACCTGCTCGTCCAGGAACTGCGCAAAGCGCCGGCGATACTGCGTCTATCCTACGTTGCAGACACGGAGGATGCGGCGCTGGTCCAACAACGCGTGGAAGCCTTCAAACGACAGTTGACCGAAGCGTGGGGAGCAGCGAACTCCAGCGACGTGCTCACTATCGAGCCTGTAGTTTTCTGGCGCCGTGGTGCCCCGCCGAAACAGCCCGACCTGCGTGTGTCGGAGAGCAGGTGAACGAGCGAAGGGTCAGAAGCCAATCAAACAGTCCTGTTGGCCAAGGCAGATGGCTGTAACGATCGTGAGAACACGGAATATCTGAAGTAGAAGAAATTCGGCATCTGTCCCGAATTACCCCACGAGCAAGATTTGCAGGTCCATCAGATTCGTTTGTGTCGGACCCGTGATGATGAGATCCCCCGTCGCTTTTAGAAAATTGAAAGAATCGTTGGAGCGAAGAAAATTCTGGGGCATCAATCCGAGTTCGATCGCGCGTGAGCACGTGAATGGATCCACCAGTCCGCCGGCTGCGCTTGTTGGACCGTCGCTGCCGTCGGTCGCCACACTGGCGAAACAGGCTTGTGACGAGAACGGCTGCGACGCGACGGAGATCGCCCACGCGAGCGCCATTTCCTGATTTCTTCCTCCGGTCCCGTTACCGTGGAGAGTCACAGTCGTCTCACCGGCAGCCAGGATGCACGCCGGCGATTGGACAGGATTTCCTGAGCGCCCTGTTTCCCGCGCGATTGCAGCGAAGAAAAGGCCGAGGTCTTTCGCTTCTCCTTCGAGCTCAGTCCCGAGCAGCAGCGTATTGAAACGCAGTTCGCGCGCTTTGTCGGCGGCCGCATCGACGAGCAACCGGTTGCTGGCGATCACGTAATTATCGACCTTCTTGAAGACCGGGTCCCCAGGTTTGGGGGTATCCGGAATAGCTCCCCGCACGCCTTCTTGGAATCTTTCCCGCACAGCGTCCGGAACATCAAGACCGTATTTCTGAACGATGGCGAGAGCGTCGGAGAATGACGTGGTATCCGGAGCCGTAGGTCCGGAAGCAATAAAGTCGATGGGATCTCCGATGACGTCGGACATTATTAGCGAAATCACACGTGCCGGAGATGCCCACCTGGCGAGCTGTCCTCCTTTGATCTCCGACAGATGTTTGCGTACGGCGTTCAGTTCGCGAATCGTGGCGCCGGCGCGCAGCAAAAGAGATGTCGTTTGCTGTTTCTCTTCCAGCGTGATTCCCTCGGCCGGGGCGGGCCATAAAGCCGAACCTCCCCCGGAGATCAAAACAAGCACGATGTCATCCTCGCTCAATCCCCGGAGCAACTCGCGGGTCTCATACACCGCGCGAACTCCGGCACCGTCGGGAATAGGATGGGCGGCCTCAACAAGCCGAATCCGTTGAAGCGGCAGTGCGTGGCCATACTTCGTGACAATAAGCCCGCTACTGATGTGGCTGCCCAAAATTTCCGCAGTGATCTGGGTCATTTTCGCGCTCGCCTTACCGGCGCCGATGACGATCAAACGGCCGCGAATCGCGATTTCCTTGCCCCCGGCGATAAGGATATTGTCATGGAGTTGAAGAAATTTTCGAATGCATACGGCAGGATTCGCTGCAATCAGCGCGGCCTCCCAAATGAGCCGTGCCGAGCGCCGAAGCTCCTGAGTCGTCATTCCCTCTCGTGGCTGATGAGGCGTAACTGCGGCGATGCTCTATGTTTTTTTGGCAAGACGTTAGGGCGAGCATATTCCCCTCCTCGCAGAGGAGGGGAATATTTCGGACTCACAAGTCTCGTCAATCTTCTACGGCGCATGCTCCCTTACGATCTTGGCGCGGATGTCTTCGACAGCGGCGCGGTCGGGAGCTTTAGGATTCTCCTTCAGATATGTGTCGGTCTCGTCGATGACCTCGTGCCACTTCTGCTGCCTTACGTAGATGTTGGCGAGCAACAAATGGATCCGAGTAAGATTCGGATTAAGATCGTGGGCCTTCTTGAAAGCGGCTTCGGCTTCTTCGAGGAAAGAAGATTTATAGTTTGCGGTTCCAAGCAGCAAGTATGCCGGCGCAGAACGCGGATTGAGTTTTACGGCAGCTTCCAGGGCATCCAACGCCTGATCGAGAATCCGGCCGGTCAACTCGGCATCCTCTTTTTGCAGTTCCGCCTCTTCAATATAAAGGCTGCCGAGATTGACCAAGGGTCTTTCGCTCTTCGCGTTCAACTCACGGCTGCGCGTGTACTCCTTTTCAGCCTCCGGGTATCGCTTCAAGCTTTGATAGAGGCTGCCCAGATTGTTATGGGCGTGGTAAAAATTCGGCGCGAGGCGAACCGCACTCTCCAGCAGTTTGACGGCGTTTTCCAGCTTCCCTCTTTTCTTCTCGTCTATCGCTTTTTCATATTCCTGGACGGCTTTCTTAGGAAGGTTCTCCTTCATCTGGCTGATGTCGATCACATCGCGATCTTCGGCATCCAGTCCCGAGAGGCGGGAGCGCGGATCCGCAGCAGATTTACCGAGAAAGATCGTGACGTTAGAGGCGCCGAAGTTGTTGAACACCTCGACCTGCTGCCTCGCCGATTCATAACCGTCGGCTGATACTGCGATGAAATACGAACCGGGAGCGAGATTGCGAAATTCAAAACCACCACCGCCGTCGGTATAAGTGGTTTGAACCACCTGCATGGTTGTTTTTTCGAGGCGCACTTCAACGCGTTGCCCGACGTCACCGCCGTTGCCGATAACTACTTTTCCGCGAATCGCCAGGTCAACTCCGCGGTTTCTCTGCTGCGGTACGACCTGGGACCCGAAAACACAAAAGGTGAATAAAATAAGCGCCAATACGACGATTGCCCGTCTAGCCATTGTGGCGACCTCACTGGTGTCTGCCGCGTTTATACCATAAACTAACTGCGCGATGAAGACGGCGCTGGGCACGATTCTCATCACGGAACAGGAGATCCAGCGCCGGATTGCGGAATTGGGCCGCCAGATTTCCAACGATTACGTGAAAACGCCAGTCACCCTCGTTGGGATCTTGAAAGGCAGCTTCATTTTCCTGGCGGACTTGATTCGCGCCATTTCGCTGGAAACTCCTGTCGAAGTAGATTTTATGTCGGTGTCAAGTTATGGCGACGCGACAACGACGTCGGGTACGGTACACATTGAGAAAGACCTGGAAATTTCCGTTGGCGGCAAAGATGTCATTATTGTTGAAGATATTGTGGACACAGGACTTACGTTGTTTCACGTTTACAACATCCTTTCGGGCCGGGGAGCGCGATCGCTTCGCGTAGCCGCCCTGCTCGAGAAACCGGGCAAGTCGAAGTACAACCGCCCGATCGATTACGTGGGATTCAAGATACCCAACAAGTTCGTCGTCGGCTTCGGTCTGGACTATGCGCAGCGGTATCGCAATCTTCCCGATATTCGTGTTTTAGATGAAATCTGACTTCGGCCGGCATATCGATCACACTCTCTTGCGTCCTATCGGGACCACAACCGATATTCGCCGCCTTTGCACCGAGGCGGTCGAATACGGAATGGCGGCTGTTTGCGTTTTTCCATCGTACGTCCCGATGGCTCGTGAGATCTTGAAAGAGTCGCGAGTGAAAATCGCAACCGTTATCGCGTTCCCTTTCGGCGTCACATACACGGAAATCAAGGAAGCCGAAATGCGAGCCAGCGCGGCGCGTGGAGCCGATGAAATGGATTTTGTCATCAACATCGCTGCGCTGAAATCGGGAGACGAGAAAGCGATCGAGCAGGAAATGGAATACCTCACCTCCAAGGCACGAACCATCGGCGTCCGGACGAAATTCATTATCGAGACCGCTTATCTCACCGACGACGAGAAGTTGCGTGTCTGCAAAGCCGCCAATCGTGTGAAGCCGGACTTCATGAAGACTTCCACCGGCTATGGCCCGTCGGGCGCTACGGTGGAAGATGTGCGCATGATGCGATCGAGTTTGCTTCCTGAAATTCAGATCAAGGCGGCCGGAGGCATTCGCTCATACGCGGAAGCGCTGCAGTTATTGCAGGCTGGGGCGTCGAGGCTCGGCACCAGTTCAGGCATTAAAATTATTGAAGAGGCCAGCAAACTGTGAAGCCGGATCCCGCAGCAATCAGTGCTGAAGCGACGCGATTTGTATCGACGCTGGTCGAGATCAATCACGAGATCACGTCGATTCTCGACCTGGACGAGTTGCTGCAGAAGATTGCAGAACTGACAAATCGGATCGTACCTTTTGATGTCTTCGCGATATTCCTCGTCGACTACGAAAACCAGGAGCTTTACCTGCGATTCGCTATCGGCCATCCGCCGGACGTCGTCAAGAACCTCCGCATCAAGATCGGCAATGGCGTTACAGGCACCGCGGCCATGGAACGACGAATCGTCGTCGTAGACGACGTCAGAACGTACCCGCGCTACATCGAGGCCGTGAAAAATATCCGATCCGAGCTCGCTGTGCCTCTGATCAGTCAGAATCGCGTCGTGGGCGTGCTCGATATCCAGAGTCCGGAGCCACATTATTTCAAGGAGGATCAGAGCCGGCTGCTCAGTCTGTTGGCGAGCCAAATCGCCATCGCGATTGAAAACGCGCGCGTGTACGAGAGCGAACGCCGGAACCGGGAGCTGCTCGCGCTGTTGTATGACATCAGCCTCGATATGGGATCGACACTCCAGGTCGACGAGCTGGTTCATAAGATTGCTGCGGCCGTGAAGCAGAAGATCGACTACCACACGTTCTCGATTTTCCTGATCGACGAAAAACAGGGATTGCTGAGACCTACTTTCGTCATCCGATCCAATGAACGCGAGAACCAAAAACTCGTTTTGCCCGTAGGTACCGGTCTCATCGGCACCGCTGCCATGCTAAACACGCCGCTGCGCATTGGCGACGTTACGAAAGACCCGCGGTATTTAAACGTTCATAGGGAGACACGTTCGGAGTTGGTGGTGCCCCTGACATCGAAGGGTCGAGTCGTTGGCGTTGTCGATCTGGAAAGCACACAGGTGAACTATTTCACGGAATACCACGAGGCCTTCCTGATGACGCTCGCATCCCGCATCGCATCGGCGCTGGTGAACGCGGAACTCTATGAACGCGTGGCCGACAATGAACGCCGCATGGCGCGCGAGATGAAGATTGCGCGAGAGATCCAGCGTCAATTGATGCCCGATGAGTTTCCGCCGATTCCGGCGCTCGAGACCGCGGTGCTTTTCAAGCCGGTCGCCCAACTCGGCGGTGATCTGTACGACTGGATCCAATTCGATGACGGGCGTCTCGCGATCGTTCTAGGTGATGTCGCGGGGAAAGGTGCGCCGGCAGCGCTCTATGGCGCGCTTGCCAGCGGTGTGATCCGGACGCGAGCCGGACGGAAGTATCCTCCTGGCGAGATGCTGGAGTTGGTCAACAAAACCCTCTTCCAGCGGCCTGTCGAAGGCCAATATATCGCAGTGACGTATTCGATCTACGAACCCAAAACCAAGATCATCAGTCTGGCAAATTCCGGTCTACCTTATCCGCTGCTGGTGCGTGCCGGCCAACCCACGTATCTGGATATCGGGGGCATACCCCTCGGCCTTTTCGCAAATTCCAAGTATGAGGAAACCGAACTGCTGCTACAGACAGATGACATTCTGGTTTTTCATTCCGATGGTGTTGTCGAGATGAGAAATGACGGTGGCGAAGAATTCGGGTTGAGGCGCCTTGCCGAAACCGTTCGCAGTAATCACGAAAAATCCGCCAAAGACATCGTAAAGTCCATCAGTGCCGTCCTCGCCGATTTTATCGGTCGCGTGCGTCCTCAAGACGACCGGACCATGATTGTGATCAAGATGATAGGGGTGTGAAGAGGGTTTGACGTGAGGAGGGGTGGGGCAAAGTGAGGTGAGCGAGGTGTCGTGGGGGAGCGCATTCCCCTCCTCGCAGAGGAAGGGCGCGAAGCGCGAGCCCCGACAGGGCGAAGCCTCAAGAGTGGCTGCGCCGAGCGCAGCGAAGGCGCAGACGCGGTGGTCAGTTCCGCACAATCTGTGCTTATGCCCGTGCGTGAGCCGCCGATCTTCTCTCTTTAATGTTCGCAGGAAGAAAGCCAATCGAAGAGACCTGCGTAACAACTCAACCGCAGCGGAAGCCGTGCTCTGGACCTACCTTCAGCACCGAAAGCTCCTCGGCAAAAAATTTTGACGACAAAGTAGCGTAGGCCCGTACATTGTCGATTTCTGCTGCGCGGAGTGTCGGCTGGTGGTCGAACTAGATGGTGCACCACATTTGGCTCCAACTCCGACGAATACGACCAGCAGCGGACCGAGTACTTGGAAAAGGCTAGATGAAGGTAATTCGATTTGAAAATCGCGACGTGCGCGACAACATCGAATTTGTCCTGGAAACCATCAAACAAAATTTGCAGCCGAGCTGACCACCCCGTCTGCGCCGCTTCGGTCGCTTCGCGGCATTTTCTTGGTGGCGCAGCCACCCCCTCCTCTGTGAGGAGGGGAATGGCCTTCTTCGTGTTCTTCACCTTCTCACCCCCTCCAATGCTCTTCTTCACTGCTCTTATCTACTACTCTTCTTCCTCCCACCCTCATCGTGAACTACAACCTGTCCAGCACCGCGACCATCTCGTCGTGGATCCGGCCGTTGGAGGCGACGATTCGTTTTCCGTAGACCGAGAATGGGTTGCCCGCGAAATCCGTGACGCGGCCGCCAGCCTCTTCAAGAATCACAAGGCCGGCGGCGGTGTCCCAGGGATGGAGGTCCATTTCCCAAAAACCGTCTGCACGTCCAAGCGCAACGTAGCCCAGATCCAAAGCGGCGGAGCCGGCGCGGCGTACAGCTTGACTCTCAAACAGGAATGCCTCGAATTGACTGATGGCGGTTTTCATTTTCTCGCGCATCGTGTAAGGGAAGCCCGTCAGGATTAAGCCGCTGCCGAGCTTGTCAATATGCGAAACGCGAAGCCGTTGCCCGTTCATAAACGATCCCTGTCCGCGTGCGCCGGTGAACATTTCATCGCGCCAGGGGTCGTAGACCGCGCCACAAAGGACCTCCCCCGCTTTCTCGAATCCGATAGAGACGGAAAAGAAGGGAAACTGATGGGCAAAATTCGTTGTTCCATCCAGGGGATCGATGATCCACTTCCCCTCATCGCCCGCCTTGGCGCCCGAGACGCCGGACTCTTCGGCGAGAATGGCATGCGCCGGGTATCGTTCCACAATGCGGCGAATGATGAGCGCTTCGCTTTCTTTGTCCGCAATTGTCACCAGGTTGGCTCGTCCTTTGAGCGCAACCTGTTTTTCGCGGTCCATGTAGTGCTTCAAGACATCGCCGGCCGCGCGGGCGACATCGATGGCGAAATCCAAATATTCCATTTAGTGTTGCGCTTCTGAATTATTGATTACGTATGTTTGGCAGAGCCGCATTCCCCTCCTCGCAGAGGAGGGGAATGCATCATCACCGGGAGGTGGCTTCGGCGGTGATTCGCTCCATTATCTTGATGAAACCCTCTTCCTGTGCAAGAGCGACGAACGCGGGCTCGGACTTGATTTTGTCGTATTCTCTAAATCCTTCATCCAACGCTCGATTGAGATAGGAAATGGCCAGCTCTTTCTCGCCGCGGGCAGCGTAGATTTTAGCGAAGTAGAAACTGACGGTGGGATCATTCCTGCGCGAGGTTTGAATTAACGTGCCAAAACCCGAAGTGCGATCGAGAACTCGAGGATCGATTTCTATCGCGCGCTGGGTCGCTTTGAACGCCTCGTCATATCGCTTCATGTCGAACAAACAGGCTCCCATATTCAAAAGAATCGTCGGCGATTCCGGCCGAATCTTGAGAGCCCTTTCGTACTGCTCGAGCGCGCGGTCGTAATTTTTCCGCACGTATTCAACCGTGCCGAGATTGTTGAGTACCTCAATGAAGTAGGGATTCTGCTTCAACGCCTCGCGATAGTACCGCTCGGCATCGGCAAGTTTCTGGCTCTGATGATAAACCAGACCCAAACGATTCAACACGGATGCATTGTAGCGGTCAAGGGCAACCGCCTTTCCGTACTCCACGATGGCCTCTTCGTAAATCTTTCTCGCGAAGAATGAATCGCCGCGCCTCTCATGCAATGTCGCTTCCTCGAGATCTTTCCGGGCCATGAGGATTTGAACCTGAAGCAGGTCGCCATCGCGTTTTTCGATCAGCACCGGGTTGTCGTTTAAAATCGCATTCGCCGCATCGCGAGCGCTCTTGGCATTCTCGCGAGCGTACCGCGCGGCACGTAGATTCAGGCGCATGACCGCGTTGTCCGGACTTTTCTCCATAGCGCGGCGTATCTGACGTTCAGCATCGCTGAATCTTTGCTGCGAATAATAGAGCGCCGCGAGATTATTCGGCGCATCGGTGTTCTTCGGGTCCTTCGAGACGGCTGCTCTGTATGCATTTTCCGCTGCTTTGAATTGCTTGAGCAGGTGATAAGAAATCCCCAGCCGGTTGAGAATTCCGGCATCCCGTTCGGCGGGTGGAATCTTCTCGAATGCGTTGACCGCATCGCCATACTGCTTTTGACCGTATTTTTCGTTGCCTGCAGCAGCCTGGCCGAAAACGTTGGCGTTGAAAAACAAAAGCCAGACCAGAACTAAACTCCGAAATCGACCCCCTCCGCTCGCTGCGCTCGCGGTCTCCCCCTCACAAGGGGGAGAATAGCCTCTGCTCATACTGATGGATTTTACAGCACTTTTGCGCGCAACTCCCGCGCTTTGTCGCGCAGTTCGGCGGCGCGCTCGAACTCGAATTTTTTGGCGGCATCGCGCATTTCGGCTTCGAGTTTGGCGATCGTTTCGGCGAGTCTTTCCGGATCGTCGATCACGGCCTCTTCGATCTCCTCCTCCGGAACTTTGACATAGTCTGCTTCGGCGATCGCGACGAGTGTCATATCGACGGGTTTGACGATGCTCTCCGGCGTGATGTTGTTTTCGGCGTTGAACCGTTGTTGAATTTCGCGGCGGCGGTTGGTCTCGTCAATCGCGCGTTTCATGGAGTCGGTCCAAATATCGGCGTACAAGATCGCGCGTCCGTTGATGTGGCGGGCGGCCCGGCCGATGGTCTGAATGAGCGAATCGCCCGATCTTAGAAATCCTTCTTTGTCTGCGTCCAGTATCGCAACCAGAGAAACCTCGGGGAGATCCAATCCCTCACGGAGGAGATTGATGCCGATCAACACGTCAAACTCGCCCCGCCGCAGCCCGCGCAGGATCTTGATGCGATCCAACGTTTCGATCTCGGAATGGAGATACCGGCACTTCACACCAACTTCTGTGTAATATTCCGCGAGATCTTCCGCCATTCGCTTCGTGAGCGTCGTCACGAGCACGCGTTCATTCTTTTCCGCTCGTTTGCGGATCTCGTGCAGCAGATCATCGATCTGCCCACGGACGGGACGGACTTCGACTTCCGGATCCGTCAGTCCCGTTGGGCGGATGACCTGCTCAGTCACCACTCCGCCGGCTTTGGTTAACTCGTAGGGACCCGGCGTCGCTGAAACGTAAATCAGTTGATTGGCCCGTCTCTCGAACTCCTCGAACGTCAGTGGACGGTTATCCAGAGCTGAAGGCAGTCGAAAACCATACTCGACGAGGTTTTCTTTCCTCGACCGGTCGCCGTGATACATACCGCGAAGCTGCGGCATGGTCTGATGACTCTCGTCGATGAACATCAGCGAATCCTGATGGAGATAATCGAGCAAGGTCGGCGGCGGCTGGCCGGGCATGCGGCCGGTGAAGTGCCGCGAATAATTCTCGATGCCATGGCAGTAGCCAACCTCTTTCACCATCTCCAAATCGAAAAGCGTTCGCTGGTGGACCCGCTGCGCTTCAAGCAAGCGTCCTTGCCGTTCGAGCAACGCCTCCCAACCGGTAAGCTCGGTCTTGATCGATTCGACGGCCTGCTCGATCCGCGGCCGCGGCATGACGAAATGGCTCTTGGGATAAACGGTGAGGCGATCGAGTACGCGCAGTTCATCGCCGGTCAGAGGATCAAACGTGCTGAGCTTATCAACCTCATCTCCCCAGAGCTCAATTCGGAATCCGACGTTCTCGTATGTCGGATGCACCTCGACCGTGTCGCCGCGGACACGGAACGTTCCGCGCCGGAAGTCGAGATCGTTGCGTTCGTAGAGAATCTCAACAAGCTTCGACAGAATATCGCGGCGTGAAATACGCTGGCCCTTCTCGAGCATCAACAGCATGCCGTAATAAGCTTCAGGCGATCCCAAACCGTAGATGCACGAGACCGAGGCGACGATGACCACGTCGCGCCGTTCAAACAGCGACCGCGTGGCGGAAAGCCGCAACCGGTCGATCTCGTCGTTAATCGTGGATTCTTTTTCGATGTAGGTGTCGGTTGAGGCGATATAGGCCTCAGGCTGGTAGTAGTCGTAGTAGCTGACGAAATACTCGACCGCGTTTTCCGGAAAAAATCCTCGAAACTCGTGGTAGAGCTGCGCCGCCAACGTTTTGTTGTGCGCGAGCACCAGCGTCGGACGGTTCACCTTCTCGATGACCTTCGCCATGGTGAACGTCTTGCCCGAACCGGTCACCCCAAGCAGTACTTGATGCTTTTCCCCGTCGTGCAGCCCATGCACGAGTTGCTCGATCGCCGTCGCCTGATCGCCTCGCGGCGAATAGGAAGAGACCAACCTGAAATTCATACCCCGTCAATTGTAAAACATACTCGCACAGAGTCGCGTATCGTGGCATTCAATGAGCGAATCCGTACGCCGGACGACGTGGCGTTAGATTCTAGTGTGCGTTGCTCACCGCACGCGTTCCTGATACCTTGTCGGGCGATCAAACTAATGCCGGGAATGTACTCATCGTTGGGAAAATCGACGGCCAACCTGGAGATATGAAGCCCATATTTCGGCACTACTGGTGGATCGCGTTGATAACTGCGTCTCTAGGAACCCTCTGGCACTTGACGGCTCCCCACATACGCGCGGTTTGGGGGGAGGAAATCGAGCAGGACAAGAACAGCCACTATGGCCTCACCATCGACAAGCTTCGCGAGAGCGCGAAATCATGAGCGTTCACATGGTGAATCGTCCGGTACTCCACGTTTTGTGTTTCCTTCGCTCGACCAGCGTCAAGGGGCGGACCCGTCGTGGGCGGAAACCATGGACACATTGAGAACACCCCGCAAGCGCGACCAAAAGTTCTGGGAATGGCGACGGAACGAGCGCCGGCTTGCGACGCTCCGTAAGGCGAAAACGCGCAAGCCGTTCGGGATCATCCGCGAAATGGTCCGGCAGGAGTTTGAGCGCAACGTCACGCTGTAACTTGGTGTCGAGGGCGCGAAACACAATGCCCATCCCGCCTTCAGCAAGGCTCGACTTCACGAGAAACGGGCCCCTGCGTGTGCCTACGGTCGGTGCCAATGCGGTCTTCCTACACAGAAGTAGTGAAGCGTTTATATACGCAGAAGGAGGCGAATTCAAGAACGGCGCTAACGCCATTATCGGTCTTTTCGCTCGCCGGCGAGTTCAAGCGCCAGGCCGTCAATGCATGGATCCGCACCAGCGGAGAATATGCCGATGTTATCGACTTCGATCGCGTGCTCCGTGACCCGAATTCTCCGAGTAAGATCCTTGCTGTCTATGACGGCGGAGACCACGGGCCCAACCGACGCCGGTTACGCGGCGCTGGCGAATGCTCCCTTATCCCAAAGAGGCGTTCAGTGTCCCAGTAACGGGCATCGTTGTCGAACAAATGTAGTCAGGAAGACTGGTTGATCGAATGAGCGGCCGTGAAGCGAGCTGTCCTCACCAAAGGTGTATAATGGCGCACTCTATACCCTGATGGCTAGCGGGAAGGATGCGTTATGCATATCCGCGACATGATCGCTCGTGGGCGTCTCGTTCGGCGACGCGAAACGCTGCTCTATCTAGCCCGTGTGAGTTACCGTTTTGGCTGTGCAGAGAAAGATCAATCGGTGCAACTGACCGACATAAGATAGATCTGTTCTTAATATGAGGAGCCGTTGTGGAGGAAACCTTCCGTCTGGATTTGAACCAATCGTGGGAGGCCATCGACATCAAAACGGGCCACGCGGTCCTCATCCCCAAAGGTTCCCACCAGGCCATCCGGATGCTTCTTAAAGACCCGCGCGATCAGGCAGACGAAAACTACTTGGTGGTCATGGTCAAAGACGAAGGCAACTCGGTGTTGGCAGGCCTGCGCGAAGCCTACTGGCGCCAGTGGGAAGGCCACTATATTCCGGAATTTCGGGTGACGATCCGAGAAATGAAAGAGAAACCACATCCACCACTCCAAAAACGCCCATGACCTGTGTCTACCAAAAAATTCTCTCCCTGGTTCTTCTCTCGACAACCGCCCACGACATGGGCGTCCTTTCTTATAGCGTTAGGCGGCCATTGTTCGCCCGTGCGTCCAGTTCTTCTGCTCGATGTGCGCATCGTCGTCTTTTTTGTAGGGACGGCTCCGTGTGAATTGAATCCGTCGCCGGTCGCAGTAGCGTTTCAGATGGAAATAAATACCTGGAAGATCCAGGCTAGGAAGCAAAGCACAAGTTGAGGTTGGAGGGCTATGAAGGAGCTCATCGAGCAAATTGTGAAGGCTCTCGTGGACAATCCAGAGCAAGTTTACGTTCGGCCCATTGAAGGAGAACAGACGACCGTTTTTGAATTACGAGTTGCTCAGAGCGACCTCGGCAAGGTAATCGGGAAGCAAGGGCAAACAGCGAGATCGATCCGAACTATCCTCAGTGCAGCGGGAATGAAGCTGAAGAAAAGGTTCACGCTTGAGATTCTGGAGTAAACGCTTGCAGTTGTGGAGACTGTTATGGTGAGAAGAACTGGCAAAGGGTATGTCTTAACGTTGGTTGGTACGCCGCCGTACGAAGGAGAGAGCGGAGTTTCAACATCGAAAGGCGTGATCTTTGATTGCGAATTCGGCGGTAAAAAGGGCCGAATTGTCATCAAGTGTGAGCCTGAGAACCCGGCTAAGGTTACAAAAGAGGAACTAGATGAAACCATAAAACAAGCGGCGGATTATCTGGAAGACGAACTGAAAGCCGGAAGGAAACCACGCCGACGATATCGCTTGAACAATGGCCAGATGTTGCGTCAGAAAAAAACCCGTCTCAAAGCGAGCGGGGTTTGATGTCAGCCGAGATACAGTCTGAATTCTTTAGCGGTCATGAATCAGCCTGCTGTCGTAGGAGGGCGATCTGAGCCTCGTGCGACCGGCGAGCTTTTCAATGGCGCGGCGTTCCCTGCTTCGATCCCGCCTCATCCCGGAAGGAATCAACGTTGAGTTGCGCAAATTGTCGCTCTAGGAATGTCCGACGTTCCTATCTTCGTTTTTACGATTGGCTGGCCCATGCTCCGCTTTTTATTCCCATCCGGTGTCGAGATTGCCACGCCCGCTTCTACATGTTCCGGTTCGCCAAAGCCTCTCTGATCTTTCACGCCTGAGACATGGAACGAGTTTAGTGTCCGCCTCAATCCCGACGAACGTGTAAGCATCGCCCAGCCTGGAATCGAATCTGTTGTCGCCTTTCTGCGCTTTTCGTTCATCC
>Ga0209157_1000183_pt1 | contig 55736 bp, 47 predicted proteins | sample GraSoiAngelo_135_FD_185892 | JGI IMG/M metagenome (GOLD analysis project Ga0209157, IMG submission 185892) | Grasslands soil microbial communities from the Angelo Coastal Reserve, California, USA - 14_0929_05_40cm (SPAdes) (version 2) | ecosystem: Environmental > Terrestrial > Soil > Grasslands ... | reverse complement strand
CGTTGCTGGAGTGAAGATCGGCGTCGGCAGCCTGTCGGAATCGCGCAGACCCGATGGTAAGGGAATTCCACAAACTTGCCCCGTTCTGTTGTAGTCCTTCAAGCCAGAGCCGGTCAGAAATCCGCGCGCGACACACTCGATCGGAAATACGATGGCTCTTTTCACTAGCATCGAGCGGTCTTCGAGTTGATCGCGGAACTGGCGGAGTGGGTTCGGATACTCATCGACTTTCGTCGATACGACATGATTGGGGACGAAACCCTTGAAATAATCGAACCAGAACGACGACATTTGAGTCAGCACTTTGCCCTTGTTTGGAATCGGCGTTGGCAACACCACATCGAAGGCCGAAAGACGATCCGTAGCCACGATCAGCAGATATTCGCCAACCTCGTAAATGTCGCGGACCTTCCCGCGGCCGTGAAGCCTTACGCCGGGAAGATCGGTCTGCATCAGCGCCATAAGGATTCAGTCACTGAAAAATTAAGCTGTACGCGTCAGTTCAGTTTTACGGAGACAATCTTCGAGATACCCGGTTCTTCCATGGTAACCCCGTACAAATGGGATGCTGTTTCCATTGTACGCTTGCTGTGCGTGATGACGATGAACTGTGTCGTCGAGCTCATTTCGCGCACCATCTGGGCGAATCGGTCGACGTTGGCGTCATCGAGCGGAGCATCCACTTCATCAAGGATGCAAAAGGGGCTCGGCTTATAACGGAAAAGCGCAATCAGCAGAGCCAGCGCTGCCAATGCTTTTTCGCCGCCCGACAGCAACAATACATTTTGAAGCTTCTTGCCCGGTGGTTGCGCAACGATCTCCACACCCGCATCGTCCTGCCGCCTCTCGCCATCTTCAGCATTTTCCAATAACCTTAATTCGCCGTGACCGCCGCCAAACAGAGAGACGAATGACTGCTGGAATCCCGCATTGACAGACTCAAAGGCTTCTTTAAATTGGCGGCGGCAAACCGAGTCGATCTCTTCGATCGCCTGCGTGGTGTCTCGAATCGAGTCGAGCAGGTCCTGCCGCTGCGCCGTGAGAAATTGGAAACGTTGCTCAGCTTCTTGATATTCCTCAACAGCCATCATGTTCACAGCGCCCATGGAATCGAGTCTCTCGCGCAGCTCGCGATATTCATCTTCACGGGTTTCCAACTCCGTTGGTGGTAGCGCTTCGAAATAGTTCAGACACACCGACTCGATCGTCTCGTTCAATTCGTGTACGCAGGTCTCGGCCAGGTGTTTCAGCTCCGAGTCGACTTCCGTCCTTTGTATTTCGAGAGCGTTATGCCGGTCTTTCCAGGAATCCAAGAAACCACGATGCTCGTCCCATTTGGTCTCGGTATCATGGAGCTCGCATCGAAGCCCCTCCAGGGCTGTCATAGATTCAGCAATGGCTGCATCAAGCCGGCCGCGTTCGTCCGCCAGTTGGGCGCGCGTAAGGTCAAGAGACTCGATCGTAGCGCGGGCCTGTTCCTGTTGCTCTCTGGCTTCCTGAATCTGCGAGTCCGCATCCTGTGCCCGACTACTCAGACTGATTTCTTGATCTCGAAGTACAGTCAGCTCTCGTGACACCGCCGACCTGCGTTCCTCGAGCACTGCAAGTTGGGATTGAAGTCCGGCAAGATCCCGCTGCAGGCTCTCGGCCTCGACGCGCAACTTCTCGTTTTGGCGCGTGTGGTCCCGGATCTCGGCTTCGATTGCCGTTTTGGCTCCGGCGATTTCGACCAGTTCAGTTTCGGCTTCAGCAACCGCCCGCTCGGCTTCCTCACGCTCATCGGCAAGGCGTCCGGCTTCGGATGCGGTCACATTCAATTGCTGGCTGGCCCGCTGGAAGTCCACCGTAATGGAGCGGACGCGATGATCCATACTGAGCATCGCCTTCTCTGCTTCCTGAAGCTCGATCGCAAGACGTGATTTCAGCATCTCGCTTTCAGCGACTAATTCGCCAAATCGGGCAGCTTCATTATCAAGGGCCACCGTTTGACGTCGGGCCAAATCCATGTTCCGGTCGAGCTCGCGTATTTCACGTTTGAGCGAAAGCGGCCCGATCTCCTCATGCTCACCCCAACCGATCACATGCCCGCGCACCATCTCGCCGGTGCGGGCAACAAACTCGAAGGAAGGATACTTTTCGGATAATTCCCACGCGCGCTCAACGGTATCGACGATGTACGCCTCGCGGATGTATTCACCGAAGCGGCGAACCCGATCATCGAATCGCACAACACTCGATACAGGCAATGCCCCGTCGATCGGAACCGACGGGCGGTCATAGACCACCCCTAGAGCTCGGGGCTCGCGGCTGTAGGGGCGCTCTATGAGCGCCCGCTGCCGGTTAATGAGAAAACAATCCAGACGGCCCTTGCTGACGTTTTTGACCAGATCGAACACACGCCGGGCCTGGTTGCGGTCCTCGACGACAACGTACTGCAGCTTCCATCGCAGAAAATCTTCGACCAGTGATTCGTACTCCGGATCGACCTCAATGAAATCCGCCAATATTCCGAGCGGGGCCCAATCCTGGCCGCGAACCGCATTAAAGAACTGTTGTACCGATTCCGTGCTATAGGCGCGCTGAACAGCCAGTTCACCGATCGTCTGAAGGCGATTCCGAATGCTCTCTTCATGCGTCTTTGCTTCGGCCGCAGCCCGCAATGCGTTTGCATGCTCGATCTTAACGCGGTAATGGGTCTCTTCCGCCTCCCTCAACTTTGTCCGCAGCGCGCCGAATCCTGTCTGCTGTCCTGCATATTCTTCGCGGGCTGCATTCAATTGCTCCTCTAAAGCCGCTGTTTGTTCGCGCGCTTCGCTTGCTTCACGCTCGAGTCGCTCGATCTGTACTGTCAGGCGGCGGCTGATCTCACTGCGGCTGGTGACGTCGTTACGAAGTCTTGCTTCGCGCGCAACGGTCTCAAATTGTTGGTGCCGGAGATGCTCGATGACGCGTTCCTCTGCAGTGCGCCCCTCCGATAGATCGCTCAAGCCGGCGGCCGTCCGGTTCAGATCAACCTCGACGATATTTTTGTCAGCCTGGAGGCTTGTCAACTGAAGCTTCTTTCCCTCACGCTGCCTCGCGTTATTGTCGAGCTCTTCGGCGGCGCGCGCCCGATCGGCAGTCAGCGAGCGCCTGCGTTCCTCAAGAGAGGTGATCTGATCCTGAAGCCGTTCGATCCGTTGAACCGTCTTCTGATGCTCGATCTCGATTCCTGACCGCCGCTCTCTGGTTTGTTCCAGGTTCCGTTCCCGGGAACCGGCATCCGTGCGCCGCTGGTGAACGAGGGCGTTGAGCTGTTCGATTTCCTGTTCCAGGCGTTTGCCTTCAGCACCCATCAAGGCAAGCGAAATTTCCAGGTTTTCCTGCCGGTCGATCAGCATTTCGGCGCGCGTCGAAAAGACAGCGGAGAGAATCTGGCGCATTCGATTGCGCAGCTCAATATAACGGCGCGCTTTTCCCGCCTGGCGCTTGAGCGAGTTTCGCTGCCGGTCGACTTCAGCCAAAATGTCATTCACGCGGGATAGATTTTGGCTGGCGGCTTCCAGACGCGACTCGGCAAACTTCCGTTTCGCTTTGAACTTGGTGATTCCAGCCGCCTCTTCGATCAACGTCCGGCGGTCGGACGGCTTCGAGCTGAGCAGCTGGCCGATACGACCCTGCTCGATAATGGCGTAGCTGTTAGGACCGAGACCGGTGCCGAGGAAGATTTCCTGAATGTCGCGAAGGCGGCACGGTTTTCCATCGATGAGATACACGCTTTCGCCCGACCGATACAGCCTCCTCTGAACGACGACGTCCTTTGCCTCTCCCTCTAGGAGAGGCCGCCGCCGCGAAGCGCGAGCCCGATAGGGGGAAGCCTCAGTTGAAGCGGCGGGTGAGGAACCATTTCCGTTCCCATTTCCGTTCCCGTTCAAAATTTCAGTTAGCGTGATCGTGACTTCCGCCATTCCCATTGGAGCGCGGTTGCGGGTGCCATTAAAGATCACGTCTTCCATCTTGTCCCCGCGAAGCGATTTCGCGCTCTGCTCACCGAGCACCCAGGCGACGGCATCGGATACATTGCTCTTCCCACAGCCATTAGGGCCCACGATGGCGGTGACACCCGTATCGTGAACCGTTATCTCACCACGATCCGAAAATGACTTGAAACCAATCAGTTCGATCCGCCGAAGCTTCAGCATGATTTTAGTCCCTCTCCCAGAGTGAGAGGGTAATGGTACACCTAGCTTCCGTTGTAGGAGTGACAGATTGGGTCCACTTAAGGTATCGTCGCAGCTAGAGGTCTGATGAAAATTTCGGCAAGGGATGAATATGCGTGTTCGGCTGTGCTGGAGCTTGCAATGAACTACGACAGCGAGGCGCCAATCCGAGTGCAGGATATCGCCGAGCGCCAGGGCATTCCGATGAAGTTTCTATTTCAGATTATGCAGATCTTGAAGCGGGTGGATATCGTGAGGAGCCGCCGCGGCACCGAAGGCGGTTACGTCCTGACGCGGCCGCCAAGCCAGATCACCGTTGGAGACGTCATTCGGGCGATGAGCGGCCCGTTCGTCCAACTCTCTTGCCAGGAATCCGGGAATTTGGCAGATAACTGTGGGAAACAGGACATCTGTCAATTCAGGCCAATCTGGGTGGAAGTGGATCGGGCCATCGGCAGTATCCTGAATAACGTCACGTTCGAGGAATTGGTTCGCCGCTCGCGCATCAGCCAGCGGCAGTTGATGTATCACATCTAAAACGGGGCGTGCGCTTCATACTTCATGTGGACATGGATGCGTTTTATGCGTCCATCGAGCAGCTCGATCATCCCGAATACAAAAGCCGGCCGGTCATTGTCGGCGCAGACCCGAGAGCCGGGAAGGGACGGGGCGTTGTTGCGGCGTGTTCCTATGAAGCACGAAAGTTTGGTATTCGTTCCGCACTGCCGATCAGCCGGGCCTGGAGACTTTGCCCGCAGGGCGTGTATGTCCGGCCGCGGATGGACCGATACGTGGAAGTATCGCATCAGGTGATGGACGTGTTTCGACGGTACACCGATCTCGTCGAACCACTCAGCATCGATGAAGCCTTTCTCGACATTACCGGATCGGTCGCCCTGCTCGGACCACCGGACCAGATCGCCCAATCTATAAAGAAGGATATCCGCCAAGCGACGGGTATGACTGCCTCCGTCGGCCTCGCCCCCAACAAATTCCTGGCGAAGATCGCCTCGGATTTGAAGAAGCCCGACGGCTTGGTCGTGCTTCAAGAAGACGATGTGGATCAGTTTCTCCGGGATCTTCCGATCTCACGTTTATGGGGTGTGGGTCCCAAAACCGAAGCCCGACTGCACGAGATGGGATTCCGCACGATAGGCCAACTGGCACTAGCCTCGCGCGAACCGCTTGTTCGTACGCTCGGAAGCCTGGGCGAGCACTTGTATCAGCTCTCGCACGGTAAAGACGATCGGCCGGTCGTACCGGATTGGGAACGCAAATCCGTCGGCACAGAAACGACGTTTGACGAGGACACGGACGACCGCGACCTTCTCCTCCGCACCATTCTGGAATTGTCGGACCATGTGGCCGAGCGTTTGCGAAAGGATGAGTACAGCGCGCGAAAAGTGACGCTGAAGCTTCGGTACTCGAACTTCTCTACACATACCAAGCAACACTCGCTGGACCGGCTGATTCAGACCGGCGATGAGATTGCTGCCGTCGCGCGCCAACTGTTTTCGCAATTCCCATTGAACCGGAAGATTCGCTTAATTGGTGTTTCAGCCGGGGACCTCCATCGTGGCGGCGAAGATCCGGAACAGCTGACGCTTTTCGCTACGTCCAATCCAAAACAAAGGCTGGGCCATACTGTTGACGAGATCAAGGAGAAATTCGGCGTCGATTCTCTTCGCCGCGGCTCACAACTGCTTTAAAATTACCTCTCCCACCGGGAGAGGTTGCTGACTATGTCCTTACTACTTCTCGCCGCCTTGCTGCTGCACCCTCAAGACGATGCGAAACAGCTGCAGGCCATCTTTGATACCACAGCTGGAAAGTTCATCATCGAGTTCTACCCTGATCAGGCACCGCATCACGTGCGAAGCTTCATCGACCTTGCACAAAAGGGCTTCTACAATGGGACGATTTTTCACAGTATGGTGCCGCACGGGATCCTGCAGGGGGGAGATCCGGAAACCAAAAATCCGCAGGCACGCCCCAAGTATGGAACAGGCGGGTTCAACCTTGGCCTGAAGCCGGAATTCAGCGACCTGCCATTCTCTCGGGGAATTATCGCCGCGACGTTGCTCCCGAATGAACCGGAGAGCGCGGGATCCGAATTCATCATCATTGTATCGGATCAGCCTCAGTTCACCGGAAAATTCACGGCCTTCGGCCACATCATCGAGGGAGTGGAAGTTGCCGACAAGATTTCGACCACGCCCGTAGATGACAAGCAGATTGCGACAGACCGAATCGAGATTCGAAACATTACGATTCGGCTCCGGCCGGTGCCGCCGCCGGCGGCCCCACCGCCGTTCAGCACGGAGACTACCGAGGAACTATCGCAGTATCGAATCGTGATGGAGACCTCCAAAGGGAACATCGTCATCGAAGTGCTGCCGGATAAAGCGCCGAATCACGTCCGCCATCTTCTGCGGCTCGCATCTCTGGGGGCGCTCGATAAAACGGCTTTTCACCGTATCGCCCCTGGATTCGTCATCCAGGCAGGCGATCTCAACACGCGGTCGGAGCCAATCCCCCAAACCGCGCAGAAATACCTCGAGAAAATTCGAGCGGAAATTAATGACGTCAAACATCGAGCCGGCATCGTATCTATGGCGCGCGGAGAGGAAATCGACAGTGCCTTCACGTCTTTCTTTATTGTGCTCGCCGACCAACCTTCGTTAGACGGTACGTACACAGTTTTCGGCCGTGTGACTGAAGGAATGGACGTTGTCGAGAAAATCGCCGCTGTGCCCGTCGAGAACGAGCGTCCCAAAGAGCGGGTCGACATTTACACAATGAAGGTTGAACGCAAGAAGTGATCGCGGCCCTCGTCGAAGTCGGGAATAGCAAAGTTCGCTCCGCAATCGAGCAACTGTTCGATCGAGTAGCTCCCAGTAGCAACACCGACCGTCTTGAAGCCCGCCCGTTTGCCTGCGTCAATATCCAGGGGTGTATCTCCAATGACAAAAATATCGGATGATAGGATCGTTTTGCCGCATCGGGCTGCAGCTTCGTCCGCGGCTTTCCGGACCAACTCGGTCCGATCCTCCGAATCGGATCCGAAACCTCCGAAAGCAAAATACCGATTCAGTCCCGCTCGGTCCAGCTTAATGCGGGCACCCGCTTCGAGGTTGCCGGTCGCCAGCCCGAGCGCGACATCGCTTCTCGTCGACATTTCGTCAAGGATAGAGTTGATACCCGGCAATACGCGATATTTTAGAGAGGTTTGAACTTCTTCTTTTAAGAAGAGCAGGTAGGCATTCAGAATCGATCGGATCTCACCGTTGGCTTGGGTTGCGTCTTTGCCTAATCGCACACGGAGGATTTCCCGGGCGATAGCAGGATCGGTTTTTCCGTGGGGAGAAATCCCCTGCATGGCACTCGAAATCCCAAAAAGGTGGAGACAAGCGCGATCCAATGCGCGAAGTCCGGCTCCGCCAGTATTAACGAGGGTTTGATCCAGATCGAAGAGGAGAAGTTTCACCCCCTAACAACACACTAATTCTTCCTCAGTTTCAAGAACTTCATGAGCTTCTGAACGATTCATTTCCAACTCGAATCCGCATTCGGTCTCCAGACAAACCAAGCTATTCGAGAGAACAGAGTAGGCCATTTCGTTTTCGCTTTCGCATCCGGGGCAGATCATGGATTACCTCCCAAAAATCACTAGCACGTCAGATTCCTAAATCGGGAGCAGACGCCCCTCCCAGGGGATTTCTGCTCCCGAATTTCTTTAGACGCTCGCTGCAAAATTTGTTTATGCTCTGGGGCTCGTTGTTACCGGGAGGACTCCGATGATAGCCGCTGCTGGGCCCAAACTTTCAGAAATCACCCTCGAGAAGTTGCAACAGTTCACCGGCCGCTCGAACATGCTGATCACTATTGACGCGCCATTGTTCGGCAGTGTAATGATTTTCAACGGGCGGGTGCTCAACAAAGGGGCATCATACGTCGAGCCCGAAAAGATTGGGAACGCCACCGGTTTCCCGGCATACGGACAGATCCTGGCAGAAGCTTCGCGGTTCTGGATTGTCGATGAAAGCGGAATCCGCCGGCGCAAATGCCGCGAGGAAATGGCGAAGCTACTCGAAGAAATTTAAATTTGGATCGTTTCAAATTTTGGCTTATCGGCTGGATCGGCTATTGCTTGATCAAGATGATCGGCCGGACGATTCGCTGGGAATCCGAAGGCGATTCCTACCTCGACGACATTTATAGATCCGGCCGCCGAGCGATCTTCACGTTTTGGCATGGCCGGATTTTCCCCGCAACCTACTACTGGCGAGACCGTGACATCGTCGTCATGACCAGCATGAATCGCGACGGCGAGCCCATCGCTCAATGCATTCAACGCTTCGGCTATGGCGCCGCTCGCGGATCCAGCTCGCGTGGTGGGTTCCGTGCTTTGGCCGAGATGGCGGGTGAAATCCGCAAAGGGCGCGATACGGCTTTTACGATTGATGGGCCTCGTGGGCCACGGTACGTTGCCAAGCAAGGCCCAGTGCTGCTCGCGTTGAAGACGGGCGCTGCCATTTTTTGCTTTCACATCTCTATGAAACACAAGATCCAGCTCAACAGTTGGGATCAATTTCAGGTACCTCTGCCCTTCACAAAAGCGCTTGTGCTGAAGGCAGCTCCAATCTGGGTGCCCTCGGATGCCACCGAAGTGCACCTTCGCGTCCTCCACGAGCAAATGCAAGCAACACTGGACGATTTGAGGCAACGAGGCGATTCCCGGTGGTAGTCGACAGCCCCGCCGACTTGGCGTATATTGAACACAGATCGGCCAGAAGAAGGCACAAAACACTCCCAAGAATTTTGTGAACTTTTCTGCCTCTTTATGGGTAAAAATAGCCCTAGATTTATATGAGTGACTTTAAAGAACTTCTCAATCAAACAAAAAAGCAAATTAAGGAAGTATCCGTTCAGGAAGTGCGCGATAAGTTGACTCCAGACAACGGCTTTACTCTACTTGACGTCCGCGAAGGCGACGAGTGGGAACAGGGCCATCTGGAGAAGGCCATTTTTCTCCCCCGCGGATTTCTGGAAGTCAAAGCGGACAAAACGCTGACGGACAAGAATCAACCGATCGTCGTCTACTGCGCCGGGGGGGTTCGTTCGGCTCTGGCCGCCAAGACTCTTCAGGATCTCGGATACTCCAACGTTTATTCGATGCGCGGCGGCTTCACGGAGTGGAAAAACAACGGCTTGCCGTTCGTCATACCTGAGAAAGTCGGCAAGGATCAAATGGCGCGCTACAGCCGGCACTTGCGTATTCCTGAGGTCGGCGAAAAAGGCCAACTGAAGCTGCTCAGGAGCAAAGTCCTGTTGGTGGGCGCGGGAGGGCTCGGCTCACCCGCGGGCGTGTATTTGGCAGCGTCCGGGGTTGGAACGATCGGTTTGGTGGACTACGACGTCGTCGATGAATCGAATTTACAACGACAGATATTGCACTGGACATCGTCGGTCGGAATTCCAAAGGTCGATTCTGCGCGGCGCACGCTGTTTGAAGTCAACCCCGACGTGAAAGTGCGTAGCTACCCGGTTCACCTCGACGCCTCGAATATCCTGGAGATCATCGAAGAGTACGATGTCATTGTCAGCGGCTCCGATAATTTCACGACAGCCTATATGGTCAATGATGCCGCGGTGCTGCTGAAAAAACCGGTCGTGTACGGCAGCATTTTCCGGTTCGACGGTCAGGCTTCGACCTTCATTCCATATGAAGGTCCATGCTTCCGCTGCCTGTACGCCACGGCCACGCCGCCGGAACTGGCACCCAGTTGCGATGAGGCCGGCGTGCTGGGCGTTTTGCCGGGTGTAATCGGATTGATTCAGGCCACGGAAGCGATCAAGGTGCTGCTGAATATCGGGACCACTCTTTCCGGACGGCTGCTCGTTTACGATGCCCTGGAGATGTCGTTCCGTCAGTTCAAACTCCGCCGCGATCCGGCGTGCGCAGCCTGCGGTCCGAATGCGCATATCGATTTGAAGTCCATTCCCGAGTTCGTCTGCGCGGTGCAAACAGCCTCGACCCGAGGGTGAAGGCCAGTCCAATCCACGTGGGCGATTTTGTTTTCTGCCGATCTCGATATCATCGAGATCAGCTTCAACTTCCCGACGAGTGGGGGCTGGTCATCGAGATCAAGCGCAGTAATTTCAAGATTCTTTACCCCAACGATAAACGCTGCTGGCTTCCACGCGAAGCCATCGCCCGCGTCCGGCCTCAACAACCCGCATACACGACATTCCTGGAACGGCTCCACTACCTTATTAAAAAGGTCCGAGCTCTCGAGTGCGAACTGGCCTCCGAAGGGGGTGTCCACCGCCTCACACTGCGCATCGACAAAATCGACCATGATCTTATCGACGATCTGCGCACTTTCCTAGGCAACGATTTCATCTCTCTCTCTGTCGTGCCTGAAGGCATGGCCTTCATACAACTGGAACTCCAGTTTCGGTAGATGTACGCCCAACTTACGCTAGCAAACGCCGGCGGTGTCGGTCGGGGTTTTTGTGGCGGACTTCGCTGCGATGATTAGCGGTGGGCCGGCGCACGGCCCACTCTAATCGTTCTTCAAGCTAGTGGCCATCGTGTCGGGACGCCTGCCATTGCGGTTGACTTGCTTCAGATCGGCCTCATTTAGGAATGCGATATCACGAGCGAGTTGGCGCGAATAAATGCGGGCACCCAGTCGGTTCAGATGATTCTGATCGGCAAAGTTCCTTCTGGTGAGAAACGGCACCTCTCGATAGTCCAGAACCGGCAGACCGGAAGCCATCAGATACTCCCTATACTGACGGTCAGCATTCAACCGATAAGGAGTGGGATCGATACGCGGTGGGAGCACAAAAACCAGTTTGAAGCCTCGCGAGCCTGCGAGCTGCACCAGATCCGCGACCACTGCGAACCGTTCCGGAACGACACTCCCCTCGGCAAACTTCGCCGGAACCCTCGCGAAATCCTGGTCAAGGCCCGCGAAACCATCATAGTTTGGGGCGTACGGTATTCTCGTTCCCCTCCACCAACTTTCCAGGAAAGGCCAAGCCCAACGAATACGTGCCAAATAGAGGTAATCAGCGACATTCCGCTCCCCATTGAGATTCTTGCAGAAGGACGATGAAGTAATCGCTTGTTCCAATTGGCGGCCGGCCCGGGTTTCGATGAAGGCGTCGGGACTAAGCGAAACAACCACAAGTTCGGGGATCGGGCCCTTTGCAAGGATCGGAAGTGTGCATCTGCGGAAGGCTTCCGACCGGTTTGCCACCCATGCCAAATTGTAAACGTCAGGCCCGTCAGTTGGGCCATTGTTGGCGACATCCCTAGGATCAATATCAAACTCGCCTGTTGAGTCGCCGACAATGAGAATGCGTGGCGGAACTCCGTTGCGAAGCATCGCTCGATACGTTTCAATTTTCACCGCGACCTCTGGTTCCCAATACCGCCAGTAATCCCCTATCGGAGCCAAGACAGATCGAGCGAGAAGTTCGGCGCCAACGAGCAGCAATATTGCAATGAGGATCTCGTTTCTCAGTCCCGCCGCCTTCCAGCCTTCCAGATTCAGCGTGTCAAAACTCAAAATAGATGAACGGAACGTCTTCATCCAAACTCCCGAATACAATAATGACCAGCGCAAGCGCCGCATATGCGGCACCGCGTGTGAACCAGGGCCAACGCAGAATGACGATCTGGTCCTTGTAGTAGTACTGGACGAATTCAATGATCAAAAGCACTCCGACCAGGAACATCACACGGTAACCTGCCCACGGTATAGCACCGTATCGCCATGTGACGATTCCATACAGTACGTCCCATGCGTCGCCAAAGCTTCTCGCGCGAAAGAAGACGCGTGTGAACGAGAGAAGGTTGAACGTGACGGCGATTTTGAACAGCGTACCAGCATAAGACGACCAGACAGACCGTGCCGGCCGCTCGGGTTGCGCACTCTCGCCAATCAGCAGTTTTTTAACGTCGCGGTACAGTCTCTCGACCGACATATAAATTCCCTGCAGAGCCCCGTAGACTACAAAGGTCCAGTTGGCGCCATGCCACAGACCGGAGATCAACAACGTGATGATCAGGTTGCGGTAAGTTTTCAGCTTTCCGAATCGACTCCCTCCCAGGGGAAAGTACAGGTAATCGCGCAGCCAGGTAGACAGCGAGACGTGCCAGCGGCGCCAGAAATTCGATACCGATGTGGAGAACAGGGGATGGTCGAAGTTCACCATCAAGTCAATGCCAAACAGCTTGCTGACGCCACGGGCGATATCGGAATAACCCGAGAAATCGCAGTAAATTTGGATCGAGAAAAGATACAAGGCCATCAGCAAATCTGCGCCCTTCATGACTGAAGGCCTTTGAAAAGACCAATCGACAATCGGAGCCAATGTATCCGCGACAGCGACTTTCTTGAACAGGCCCAAGATAATCAGCGGCACACCTTCTTCCCAATTCTTCCAGCCAACAACCCGTTTGCCGACGATCTGAGGCATTTGAACGGGAGCCCGCATAATGGGTCCGGCAACCAGTTCGGGAAAATAGCTAACGAACATTGCAAAATCGACGAAGTTGCGGCAAGCCTTCAGTTGTCCGCGATACACATCGATCGTGTATGCCATCTCCTTAAAGGTGTAGAAAGAAATACCAACAGGAAGGAGAATCCGGATCGTGGGAAGTGAAGCGCGGAAGCCCAGCCACTCGAGCATCGCCGCTGTCGAATCGGCAAAAAAATTAAAGTATTTGAAGAATCCGAGTATCGACAGATTCGTGACGATCGAGACCCACAGCCAACGTCGCGCAGAGTTGCGGTTGCCGGCGTCTTCAACCCGCTGTGCGGCCGTGTAGTCAACGGCCGTCGTGAGTGCCAGAAGCACGAGGAAGCGCGGGTCCCACCAGCCGTAAAATACGTAGCCGGCAACGAGGAGCATTCGATTTTGCCAGCGGTGAGTGAGGACGTAGTACAGGCACAAGATAATGACGAGAAAACCAAAGAACGTGATCGAATTGAACGTCATCGCAAAGGTATTCCTCAAACTTGCGGCGCTTCCGATAGGGTTGACTCCTTTTACCCGGTAGTAATGGGTGGTTTGCCGCGCTACAGCCCCATCACTGTAGCGTGTGGCGTTAGCACCGACATCACGGTCAGCAGACTACTGGCGAAATCACAAGCAGTAGAGCGTGCGGTCACAAGCTCATCTCGTTGTTGGAATCGTCGGTCCAAGTCAGCTCTGGTTTTGCGGATTGTCTGCTCGGGACGCCGATACGTTGCTCGGGGCGCGCCCGGGATGTCGTCGGGCGTCGTAACGCTTACCGTATTGAAGTAGCCGGAGGCGCCGAAGGTGTTCGTGTCCTTGACACGGCGTAGTACGCAGTGATTGGCATCACGCGTTCTGGGCCGACCGAGCAAACGCCTTGAGCGATCTGCGCCCAATGCTGCCGCCACATCAATCCCAGAGATGGCCTAGAGAAAGCAAAACTAATTTTTAATTTGCATGTGTTTCTGTCAACAGAAAGAAAACGTGTCCTTTCGGCCTGACCTGATTGCTGCTATAGCGGGAGAGCCGAATCCTCAAAATCGGTTACGGCTCCAGACCACACGAGGAATTTCAAGAGAACTGCGCCGTGGCCAGGCGCTTCGGCGCTCCGGTGGTGGCCATCCTGGCCTACGACATACGTTTTTTGAGCCCTTCTGCGGCTGTATTACAACCCGCAGGCGCGAAGCTAGTATGAAACCACGGCCGAGCACATCCGCACCACCGCGCCGCGCAACGCCACGCTGCAAGGCGCCTACCTCATGCTGGCCGCGCGAGCCATCGGCCTCGACTGCGGCCCGATGTCAGGCTTCAAGAACGAAATAGTGGATGCGTCTTTTTCCCCGACGGCCGCTTTAAATCGAAACTTCCTATGTTGCCTCGGCCATGGCGATCCTTCAACGCTGTCGAAGCAGGACTACCGCTTCGCCTTCGACAAGGCTTGCACAATTATCTAGCCTGCGCGACTTCCAATCCGGCGAGTTCCTGGTAGTCGTATGGACATAGCAGCCATTTATTAGCAAAGTCGCTGTTCGAAGCGCACTGTTTTCTCCTCCTGAAAAGCAACTTCGTCGGTGAAGGCAACCCATTGGGGTAAATCAAGCGGCCTAGATTACACCTACACTCCGGGGTTAACCCGAAAGTGTTAGGCCGTGCCGTCCCCACTCAAGATCTCGGTTTTTTCATCTTCTACTCTTGACAAAAACTCTTGCGATGATTAGGGCCGCCGCGTAACCTGTTGTGACCGCAAGAGGCCCAGATCCGAATTCTTCAGGGAGAACTTGAGATGAATTCCCTTTTGCCGAAAACAAGCATTTCCGCCCTACTTCCTTCCGCCGCGTTAATAATCGCCATTGCCTCACCGCTTCAAGGCCAGTCAACGTCGTACGTGCCGGCTCTGCAGGCTCGCGAAGGCGCCGATCTGGGACTCGCCCTGGTGAATCCCACTTTGTCGGAAGCCAGGGTGACGCTGACTGCGCGCGACTACACCGGGGCGATCATTCGAAACAACGCGATCACTAATCCTGTCACGCTGGCTTTGCCGGCCTCAGGTCAGATCGCTGTGCGGGCAGCGCAATTATTTGGAAGCGGTATTTCAGGTCAGGCCGGCTGGCTGGAAGTGTCGGCTTCAACACCTGCGGTGAAAGGTGTCTTTTCGGCTTTCAACTCCGGATTTAGTTTTATCGAACTAGGGGAATTCGCGAGACCCGCCAGCCGATTGATCTTTCCAAAAGTGTCAGGCTCCTCAGCGACTGAACTTACTTTAGTCAACACCGCGTCAGAAGACGTACAGGCAACTCTCTCGCTCTACAGGAACGATGGACAATTGTTCAGTACTAAGAGCATGACCATTCCGGCATTTTCCGGCTTTACGAGATCAATCGACGAGCTGGCGCTTTCCGCCGCAAATTTTGAAGGCTATGCCGTTATCGACTCTGGAGTCGGTCCCGGATCCGGAATACTGGAAAGTCTGGTCGGCTTTGAAACATACAGGAACGGTTCCGACATCGCTTTGGTCCGCGCGTTTCCTGAGTCTTCCCGGCTGAGAACTGGATTTATGGCGCACTTCGTCAGCCAGGGCGGATATTCGAGCAAATTGACGCTGGTCAACTTCAGCGGCGACTCCCAGGTTCTGCGGATTACAGCCAGCGGTCTTCAGGCAGGCGGCAGTCCCCAGACTCCATCCTCGGCGACCGTAGAGCGGACACCGGCTCCGAACGCGCGTCTGGAGGAAAGTGTCGAGCAGATGTTCAACTTCCCGGGTCAAGCTCTCATAGATGGTTATATCCATTTTGAGACCGCGACGAATACGTCCGGGGTGTTTGGCTTTTTGGATTATGGAATGACGGACGGAGTCGGGTTGTCCGCCATCGAAGCGCAAAGGGAAGGTTATTCGAATTTGTTTTTCTCGCAAGTCGCCGAAGGAGCGAGCTATTACACCGGCTTGGCGCTCCTCAATTCGAATAATGAATCCTCCATCGTCACCTTGGATACTTTCGACGCGAGTGGAAATCGTACAGGTTCGACCGTCGTAAATTTGAACCCAGGGGAACGAGTAGCGCGTTTGCTCAGCGAATTCCTTCAGCGTGACGTCACTCAATTTGGCGGCTATGTCCGCATCACGGCCACTCGTCCTGTCTTTGCCTTGGGGCTTTTCGGTTCCAGCAATCCGCCCACTTTGGCCAGCGTGCCCGCACAAGGTGAGAGCCTGAAACCCCAAACCAGCGGACGCGAGGTGGATGCGTCTCTTGGAGCCAACGTCATTTCCGGTGATGGTTCGACGTCGCTTCTCATTCCATCCAAGTCATTGAAATCGAACACGTCCATCAACGTGGCGCCTATCAGTATTAACGGCCTTCCATCACCCTCCGGCGGCCGGCAGCCAATTGCAGCCGTGGAAGCGACTCCGGATGGGACTCAATTTCAGATCCCGGTTCGGCTGACCTTTCCCCTGAACGCCAACCTCGACCGCGGAACTAAAATACCGTTGTTAATCTTCGACCCCCAGACCGATACTTACCAAGCAACCGAATTCGTTGCAACAGTCGACAAATCAGGACGTACAGCGTCGGCTGAGGTGACTCGCTTTACCCAGTACGTAGCCTCAATATCGGAAAGCCTCGTGGCGATGTCGAACATTACGCCGTCCACTGTCTCGCCCGGAGATACAATCACGATCACAAGCAGTGGTTTCTGTTCCAGCAGACCACAAACCTTGGTCAAGTTTGCCGGAGCCAACAACACTTCCGTTCAAGGCACCGTGCTTTCGGTCTCGGCGACCTCTATACAGGCGCAGGTTCCGGCCGGCGCAGTCACTGGGCCGGTTACCGTTCATGCCTGCAAACAAACTTCTACTGGTTATGCAATCACGGTCGCTTCGACCAACCCAGCGCCCGGAACGATTTCCATATCACCGTCGAGTATTACGACGGGAACTACATCAGTAACATTGCAGATCGCAGGAACGAATTTAATGGCGCAGTCGGTTGTCTACTACGATAGCACTCCAGTTGCGGACACTTTCGTCGATACCACGCTGCTCACTGTGACTCTTGGCGCGCTATCAACAGCAGGCATCCATCATCTATACGTTGTAAATCCGGCTCCACGCGGAGGTACTTCCAACGTTGTGGACTTTACGGTGGTGGACCCCACGACGGGTGCTTTCGGCATCTCGACCGCGCTCCAGCTTGACAAGACAACCGTGAACCCCGGACAGACGCTCAACGCTACGGTGACGTACAAGAACTCCACGAGTTCAGCGGTCACCATCAACGCTATCGTCATTACCAGTCGGCCGCCGTGGGGCACGAATCCCGGAGGTCCTTACATGGACCTTTCACCCACAGCAGGTGTCACGACGGTGCAGCCCGGAGCAACGGTCCAGTTATCGGCCTCGCGCGCGTTTACAACTTCCGATCCGACGGGCACCTGGTACGCCTATGCGACTTACCAGGATAGTGTTCTGGTTTGGCATGACGGACCGAGTGTCAACTTCACCGTATCAACGGCAGCTCCAACGAATCAGGCGCCGGTAGTCAATGCGGGGCCCGATCAGACCATTACCTTGCCGTCTTCAGCCACTTTGAATGGCACGGCCACCGATGACCGCTTACCGGCTGGCAGCACACTGACGACAACCTGGTCCAAAGTGAGCGGTCCTGGCACAGTAACATTCAACAATGCTAGTGCCACGAACACAACTGCCAGTTTTTCCGCTTCTGGCGCATATGTGCTCCGCTTGACCGCTACAGATAGCGCACTCCAGACTAGCGATGACATTGCCATTACCGTCAATCCCGGACCAGCGCCAACGCCGGGCGTTCTCACTATTCTGACTGGTCTCGCGCTGAATAAGACAACGATTAGCGCCGGCCAAACTTTGAACGCGACAGTCACGTACAAGAACACTGGAGATTCCGCCATTACGATCAATGTCGGCGCGATTACGTCTCGGCCTCCAGGAGGCACTAATTCCGGAGGTCCTTACGACGACTTATCGCCCGCGGTAGGCGTCACAACTCTTCAACCCGCTGCAACACTAACTATCTCTGCTTCGCGTGCATTTACAAGCGCCGACCCGATAGGTACTTGGTACGCGTTTTCAACCTATCAGGATAGCTCGTTGGCGTGGCATGATGGACCGAACGTCTCCTTCACCGTATCCTCATCTACCAATCAGCCGCCGACCGTCAACGCCGGCTCCAACCAAGCGATCACGCTGCCGGCTTCTGCGGCCTTGAGTGGCTCCGCCAGCGATGATGGCTTGCCGTCGGGCACGCTGACCACCACCTGGTCGAAGTCCAGTGGACCGGGCACCGTCACGTTCGGCAGCGGCAACGCTCTGTCGACGACGGCTAGCTTCTCGACCTCCGGGACATACGTCTTGCAACTGACGGCCTCTGACGGGGCATTGAGTTCGTCCAGCACCGTGACCATCGTCGTGAATTCCAGCAGTTCGACCGGCAATACCTACTATGTCTCCAACTCCGGTAGTGACTCCAATTCAGGAACCTCGACCAGCAGTTCCTGGAAAACCATTGCCAAAGTGCAGAGCTTCCTTGGCAGCCTGCGCGCAGGGGATAGCGTGTTATTCGAGAGGGGCGGCATCTGGTACGAAAAACTCGACGTCAACAATGTCAATGGCAGTCCTGGATTGCCCATAGTGTTCGGCAATTATGGCTCGGGCAACCTGCCCATCATCGATGGCGGCGGCACGAAGTCCGGTTTCTCGGTCAATGGCGGACGGCAGTGGTGTATTGGCGGCCAGAGTTCGAAAATGTCGTATATCACCATCGACGGCTTCGAATGCCGGAACACCAGCGCCTACGGCATCGCCTTCGTCGGCGTGTCAGCCGGATCCGCCGGCATTGTGGTGCAAGACTCCTATATCCATGATACCGGAAATGGTGACACGGGCTACCATAACCAGCTCATGTTTGCCGAGTACAACTTCGGGGCCAACTACGGAACGAAGTTCCTGAACAACAAGGTTGGCAATTGCTACGGTCATAACTGCATCCAGATCCACGGCGATCGGGGAAGCCCGTTGATCCAAGGCAATGAATGCTACGGCTGGTCGCACAACTGCATCGACGTCAAGTACGTCACCGGCGCCATCGTCGACAGCAACGTCGTGCATGACGGTCTTGGAAATCAGCCGGGTGAGAACGCCTTCTATATTGAAAATGCTGGGAGTTCGGGAGACGTTACCTGGACTCGTAATGTGGTCTATGGAAGCGTCTCACAGTCCGGTTTCCAATGCGGGCAGGTCAACCGGTCAGGAAATCCCGTGACCTGCTATGTGTACAACAATACCGTTTACGGGACTGCCGTTGGCGCATTCGGCGGAAGTGACTTCTCCACCAATTTTCCCATTCTCTATGTCAAAAACAATATCTTCAATACTAGTCAGCTTTGGAGAGGCGACACCCGCTCGTTTGCCGCCTGGGACTACAATGACCGTGTTCAAGGACAATCGCAGCCAACCGGAGGCTCGCATGACATGGTGGTCGACCCGCTTTTTGTTAACCCTGGAGCTAATGACTTCCACTTGCAGTCCACTTCGCCTGTGATCGGAATGGGCACCAACGTTGGCCTTCCGTACTCAGGCTCGGCTCCTGACCTCGGAGCATATCAGTACCGACCGTGATTTGTTTTGTAAACTTGACCGCAAATTAAATTCGATTTGCATCATGGCCGATGGTGGACATCCACTATTGACGAAAACACCTAAATTCGAAGTTCGCTCCCACTCGCCACCGTATCTGCTCCATGTCGCCCGCCCTCCCGGCTGGAGCATCCCCCTGGCGGGTCAAAAGCAAGTCCCGCTCATCAATCCCCAAATGGGCTGAGATCGAAGCCGGACTTGCCGTGACGAATCTAATTTTCAGAATAACGCCTTCTACGAGTGCGGCGGGAGCTCCGGTTACGTCACCGTGGTAGGCTTCACAGCCGATCTCGACTACAATGCGGTTTACGTGAGCCGCGGCTCAGCGCCGGCCGGAGGGCCGCATCCCAATGATGTCTGGATGGTTGATCCGAAGTTCGTGAATTTCGCGGTAGAGATTTCATCTACAGTCAGGCTCGCCGCTTATTGACGTGGACGCCACATTGTCAGAAGTATCAAAATGATATGGATGGCGTTGCTAGGCCGCAAGGACTCCGACACGATATCGGCGCCTACGAGAAGCCGTAGTTGTTTACCGGATTAAACGCACGGAGGTTCCTCAAAATCTGCAAGATTGCTTGTAGACTTTTAACGTTGCATTCGTAACCTCGTTCTGGAGGATGTGGACGGCCTGTCCCGATTCTGAGCACGATCAGTGCTAGTCATGTCTCCAGATTTGTTAAGACACCTAGTAAGCGCCGCACCTGCTGCGTTCGCAGATGCTTGATAAACTCGGCAGGCAGTTCGCGTTCCTGTTTCGTTAGTGCTCCCCACAAGTAGCCGCTCATCCGCATAAGACTCCCTAAAAGATAGGGCGGCTCCGCAACTCTTCTTACGCATTTGCTGGCTTCAAACAGCGGATGATAGCCGACGCTGTAATCTTCAAGACCATGCCGAAGTCGGGCGAGAAATATCCCGTTGCCTTCGGTTCCCGTCCGCCGATGGTGACGAACAACAACATTCGGGAACGAGCGCACTTCCCAACCGCGCATCATCGCCATCTCCAGCGCCGCCGTATCCTCTCCCCCATATTTCAGCGCCCAGAGGCCGCCGATTTCCTCATAGCACTCTCGGCGAAATAGCTGAATCGATCCAGGAACGAATCGCTCGACCGATCCGGGAGCGCTGGAAAAAAGCTCTCCCTCCTCAACCTTGACGCCGCCACCGATGCCAAGTTTTGGATTGGCGTCAAACTCCTTTAATACAAGCTCGTAGTAGTTCGGCTCGAATGAAACGTCGGCGTCCAAAATGCCAATGAACTCATAATCCGCACTGCGGAGTTTCTCATATCCCTCCCAAATCGCTTGCACCTTTGAGCGGTAACTCCTCTGCGTGTCTGCCGATCTGCGAACGAGTGTAAGGAAAGAGCACGCTTGGCAGTGCCGGTCCACAATGGTATCCGTGTTGTCCGTGGACCCGTCACTCACGATGATCCACCGTGTGGGCAGAACTGTCTGCTCCAGTACGGATTCAATTGTTTTGGCGATATAACGAGCTTCATTTCGTGCTGACGTGATTAGTACATATGGACGTTCCATGTTCGCTCCTCAGGTGTTCCCTAGACCGTTCCCAGCCCAACTTCCACAGTTTTGAGGGGTCTGATCTTGTGTTTTCTAAAGGTTGCGTTTTTCGTCACTACGCGCATCCTGCGTGCCGGGTCTCGTGGATTGCATCACTTCGGTAGGAATGCAAGCGTCGCGTGGATGTGTCTGTGCTCTGATTCATTGATGGTGGGACGTCTCTTGGCAGTCGCTTACCGGCGAGTTCTTCCAGGAAACACGATAGTGGGCGTCGTAGGAATTCTCGTAATAACGCACCCCTGGATAACGAAGCAGCAATTTGGCCGATCGATCTCTAGCGGGCCGTTGGTGCTATTCGGCCTGCTCCTACCTTCCGTGATAAGCTGCGCTGTCGTGAATAATAGGCTGATATGCGAAGAATGTTCTTGATGAACTCCAAGCTGAACCTTTGCAGTAAGTGGAGCTTGGCTCAGCTTTTTGCCAGCAAAGAAAGCCCTTTCTATCCGTATGGGACTTTTCTTCTCTCGTTACTCGTGGACTTGAGCCAATACTTTAAGAAGATTTGAGAATCTCTTTTGCCAGTCAGCGCGACGCTCTTCTCGAAGTCCTTTTACCTGCTCAAGGTAGGAGAAGTAATTGAGGCGCATCTCCTCTATAGCCTTTACAAGAGATGCTGCAGAATTGTCGATATGAATTGTGCCTTTTGAGAAAAACTGCCGCAGGACCGGCCAATCCGAGGTAATGATAGGACGCTCGAACTCTAATGCCTCATGAGCGCCGCACTGCATCTTATAATCGTCAATGGTTAAAGATATAACAATACTACACCCTCTCAATAATGCCGCATAATCTGGTTGTGGTAGGTAATCCGTCAGCACAACATTATCGGGGACGTTCGTTAATATTTTTTTCGGCGCGTGGCTAAGGCTGCCCGTAATATAAAAATTTACAGTTCTTAAATGCCTTGCGGCTTCAATCACCTCGTATGTGGGCTCATCAGCATGGTATGAGCTTACTACCACTACGTTGAAACCTTCCCGGAACGGATACGCTCGGGCAATCTTCAATTCGGGGGGACCATCCTCCAGAGTGATAACCGGGGCTTTCCAACCTGCTACTCTTCGTGCTAGGGGCCCATTATGCAGCATGTTCATCAAAGCGCGCCTGGCCAGGAAGCGGTACAGGCAAAGAAATTTAGCCCAGCGCCAATCCGTGAAAGCCGCTGAGTGAGTATCTACAACATACTCAGTCTCGTGGAAGCGGCAATACAGCCAGACAACAAAAACCGCAAAGATTGCTGGATTTTGAACAAAGATGATATCCGGACGCTCTTTACGAAGTAAAACAAGTGTTTTGACAGTAGCTAACGCATACTTTAGAGGAGCACAGAACATTCTCTGTTTTTTGAAAAAACGAATGTGATATGAACAGGCTCCGAAGTAACGTGCCATGCTATCGCTACGAGAGGAGTATGAAAACCATGAAATGTAAATCCGTTTCTGTTTCATATCAGTCATCTGTGGTGAACGTCTGTGAGGTAATTTCTCCGGACTGCTCGCTCCATCGCAACTAGCAACTTCCCCGCATAGTCCGCTAGTCGGATCCTCGTATACTGTAGAACCAGTGTGTAGAACGCGGTCGCCACAATCACGTGAATCATCCAGGGAATTGCTTAGTCTCTCTGATCGCATTGCTTCGTCTCCTATTTACTGTAGGAGTCTCCTAGGCCGCTGCAGCCACATGGCCGCGGGCATAGGATTCCTGCCGTATGAGCTCCACATAGAGTGCAAGATAAGACATGACAAACATCCATGACAAAAAGTCTGATGGCCTAAATAATGTTGACTCCGTGAAATTCACAATTAATATGCCAATAAAAAACCACTTCCAATAGAGCGGCTTTCTGAGTTTCATCAGACTCTTGAAATACGTTAGGATCATCAATGCTAGGAGCAGGACTCCGACGGCTCCAATTTCGTTGAATAGATCCACATAGCCTTCGTGGGCTTCAGTTGGTTTCCACGGGAACTGATCCCAGGCATAAAGTCCGAGAACCGAAGGATTATCAACGACCCAGAACCCGTTAAACCCGCAACCAAGGATTGGATGGGACTTAGCTTCATCGATTATAACCGGCCAAAGATCGGTTCTGTCTGTAAACGTCGTATCTTTTCCAAATGCTCCAAAGATCTTGTCCAGATCCAGTATGCCTCCCAACGCAGTTAGGCTCAGAAGGCAGACCAGGAGCGCCAGCGCCACCAGTCTGCCGGCGCGTCTGTCGACAAAAAGCCATGTCGACATCAAACAAACCGACATCAGAGCTATCAGGCATGTCGTACTTTTAGACCCCAAGACCAGCACCACTGCGGAAAGGAGAAATCCGCCCGCGACTAGCCGCTTCTTTGCAGTAAGCTCGCGGATTCCATATGCCAGCACAACTGCGCTAATGAAACTGATCTGCCCCAAAGTGTTCTTATGGGTGGTTAAACCCCGCCAAGCCGGCCATTCCCACTGGGTTGCTGCAGGAACGAGCAGGATCGCCAAAAACGAGAGTGGTATATAGATTTTCAGAATCTGTTTGATCTGTTTCAGAGCATCGGTCGTGGTCTTCGCGTTTAAGAAGAAAGCCAGGACTACTATGGTGGAACCAATCAAGCGCACAGCCGCCCTCAATGATATGAATGGAAAATCAGCCCAAAGGGTGCTCGCCAGACACCAGAAGATCAGCAGAGTCAGAAATTTCTCACGCCTAATCAAAGTCAAAACGGTGCTCCGTTTCGGCCAAAGACATAGCACCGAGATAAAGGGTATTACGGTATCTACAATTCGGTTGATTGGATTCGGATCATTGTTCGCGGCAAGGTCTGTGTCGCGAAAGGGCTGGGTTACGCCCACGAGCCTGTAGACCACATATAAAATGAATGCAACTCGCGTGACGCGCTCTGCCAGCCCCGTCGTGGCTCGGTTCCGATCCATTAAGAGCATTGTCACTTGTACGCCTCGTAATGGTGACCGAATACGGCTAACAGCCCTCCGGCATTTGAGGCGAATTTTAGCTCCCAATACGTTCGCCACACTTTGCTCGGGAGGGTCCCAATGATGAGACACACGCTCAAGGCCCCGACGCAGAGACCTTTGAGCAGGAATAACGCGCGCTTGAGTATCCTCCACTTACTGGCGGCAATCTTGCGCCATGTGTAAGAATTGCCTCCTTTAAGGCTGACTTTAATTAGATAGGACTTCCGGGTTCGCGCCGCCGGCCAGTGTTCGAAGACCGGCGCTTCGTTGCAGTAGATGAACCGGGCGCCTCCTCGCCTCAATCTATCGAACAGTTCTGTGTCTTCCCCCCCCGTGATGCCATAAGACGGATCAAACGGACCGGAGACGCCCGTCAGCACGGAGTTCTTGAGGAGGCAGTTTCCACTCCAGGTGAATGTGGCGGGGCTTCCAGTAGGCGTTGCGGGTATTGTGCCCACAAACAGCCGCTCTCCCCGGACCAGCCATTCCGGCGCGCTCTTGTCAAAAATGGGTAAAACGGGACCGAAGACGCCATCTGCGCCATATTTATCGGCAGCTTTAAGCAAGGTTGCAATCCAACGCGGCGATGCAACTTCATCGTCGTCGATCAGAACAAGGTAGGTGCCGGAGGCGTTATGGACGGCCATATTACGCGTCAAACTAATGTTCTTGATTGGCTGAGAGAAGTATTTGAAGCTGATACTATCTGTATCGTGGTGCTTCTCAACTATCCCGGCTGCACTTCTCTCGGGGTCGTTATCAACGACTATTGTTTCGATGATGATGTCATGCGGTAAAACCTGGGCCAGGATGCTGGCCAAAGTTTGCTCCAACAACGTCGGTCGCTTATAGGTGGCTATACAGACCGAGCAAATCATAATGAGACTCCCTTTCTTGAATAGAGGAGAGTCCATCGTAATAACTTTGGCCGGGTCTGCGGCGCATGAGCATAGAGCAAGTAACGGCGGAGCAAACACCACCATAACGCCAGAGCCAGAAGCGTCTCACCCAGGAGCGAAGAAGCAAGACCACCTTTGATGCCATATTGTCCAATCAACACGTAAGTCGCGGCGAGCGTCACCACCATGGTGACTGCATTGATTTTCGCGATGATTCCGAACTCTTTCATCACTTGAAGGCCGCAGCTTGCGTTTATCCAAGCAAAGCTAGCGATGTTGATCGCTCCCCAAAAAACGATGAAATCCAACGAGCTCTCGTAACCTTTGTTGAACAAAAAGCGCTTGAGAAGATCAGACGACATGAGTAGTACGGCCACATAGGCCGTAATCGCCGCCGCGATGCCTATAGTTACGACGGCTTGTTCTTTTATGAAGCGCCGGAGTTGATGCGCTTCCCGCAGGCGGGATCCGCGAGGTATCGCAATTTTACCCCACCCTATCTGAAGCAATTGGAGAGGGGCGAGCGGGAGACGCGATGCGGAGACGCTGCCTGCCGCGGCCGTGCTTAAGAGGCTGCCAATGAGATAGAGATTACAATACGACTGCACATGCGTGACAAGGATGCCCAAGAGCGCCCATTTACCAAAGGCCCAGTGCTCTCTATAAGAGTCCCGGATGGACTGCCAAGAGAAGGAAGATCCGCGACAATTGAAAAGCAGGGACGTAATCAACCCACTTGCACCCATAAACAGAAAAATAAGCGGAACAGATATCCTAAATAGGCCAAACGCCATCAAGGTAAGACCAAAATAGATCAGCGTATAGAGGGTATCCAGCTTCAGAACTTTCAGTGGCGATTCTTGGGCGAAATAATAGGCCCGTGAAAACTCACGAAGGAGAATTCCGATCGCTCCAACGCATAGGGCTCCAATAGTCCAGACCTCAACGGCATCCAGGCCATATAAGTAGAGCCCGCCAGTTGCAATCAAGCCAAGAACGGCTGCGGGAATGATGGCCAGTAACTGGCCCCAGTAAAGAGCCGCTACGTAACCGTTCTTACGATGTGTATCTTTCGCCGCCAGCAAAACTGCCAAGGGCGTGGTCACGATGGCATTTTGTATCGAGATCAAGAAGAGCGAGACTGCAAAGACGATGGAATAATGGCCATATTCTTCCTTGGGCACCGTCTTTATGAGAATAAAAGCGATCACCAAATTGGTCGCTGAGAGTATTGCTTGATCGATGAGTGCAACGCCGGAATTCAGAATTAAAGCAGAGGGCAGACGCTTCAGTAGTTTCATCAGGACCTGCCCCTTGCGCAATTAACGTTGGTTGGAACCGGCGCAGGCCGCTCATTGCGCGCCCCCGGGGAGACTCGCCGGGCGAGAAGCTGCGGTAAAACTGCTTGGAGATCCGTTATCATGCTTCTGTCTAACGATAGAGCGGGTTAAAATAAAGTCCCAAACTCGGCACTGGGATGAAACGAGCGAGCTTGGAGAACGTGGATTTTGGAACAAGAACCATGTCGCCCGGCCTCCCATACCAAGTTCGTTATGCTGACTTCGGTCTGACCCAATTCTCCTAACTCCATCACCCTCTCCCTCTCGGAGAGGGGTGGGTGCAGACTAGCAGATTCTGTTTTAGCCAGCATGCCTATAGAAAAGCTCACCCGCCAACCGGAACAAGCTATCCGGCAGATGTGCTAGGAAATGTTGTGCCGTCCGAGACGCCAGATCTTCAGTCGTCCTCCTAACGCCATGATCGGAAGACCGCCAATATTGCAGAGGACTTCTCCCAGCGCCGAGATGATCTTTAAACCGCGTGAGCCCCTCGTTGTCCTGGTCTGAGCGGCCCAGATCCAGTTCCAGTAATTGCTCCGATTTCGCGTCTTGAATGGCCTGCCAGAAAAGGCGCGGCATTGCGCCCATGTTGTGAAAGCGTTCGTCCGAACCGCCGTATTTATAAACGAGCGACTTCTTGTGGCGCAGCGTAAAGATGCTCGCAATAGGCCGGTTATCCACACGCGCCACGTAAATCGTTACGCGACTGCCGCAATACTCGATCACATTCCGGAACCAGACCAGCGGCTGTGGCGGGAGGTTATGCCGCCGGCGCGTTAGCAGCATTAGAGCGTAGAACTCCTGGAGGAAGGATTCCGACCGTCCCTGATCCACGACGACACGCTCACGATCCGCCCGGCGGATTTTTCGCTGCATTCCGTCCTTATGGAGATGTGAGTACACTTCTTCAAGGCTGGGACGTAGATCCAGCATGTGTAAGTGATACTGGCTCCAGGGCTTGAAATTGAATTGGGGTTCGATAGGAATGGATCTCGGGCGAATTTCCGCGTGGGTGAATGGGCCCGCCGCTTCTTTCCGGACCGCAGAAAGCAACGCTTCAAGATCCCCCGGAGACTCGACAAGCGGATCGCAATGATCCGAGAACGGAAGAGAGACCAATCTAGACCCTGTCAGCCAACTCTTCACCTGGCAAAAGACGATTCCGTTCGACAACAAGTTTCCCGGTGCGCTTGTGGTGAATGCCCGCGCCTTATATTTGTACGTTCGGCGTAAGGCGTCCAGCCACTCGCGGGTGTGGAAAATGGAGGAACGCGGATGGGATTCCACCAGCACGCTCCATCTCGAATCGTGTAATGGATCTATTTCGTAAACTGGCATTTTAGACAACGTTAAAATGGTGCTTGTTGTTCAACCCAGGTGGCGGTAACAGAAGCGCCCAACCCAGTGGTACACAGGCATAGGAGCCTTCCCGATCAGCCATTTCGCTACAGGGGACGTCCACGAACCGCCAGCGAACCGCAAAGGATTATCCGCTACCATACCCGTCGGCGTTAACACTCCGTTGAAGTAGGTCAAATCTTCCTCCACTGTGCCCCAGCGCCTTTTGTACTCAAGCAAGCCATTATTTGTAGCCGCCGTGCGGCCCAAACTGAACTGCTTTGCGCCGCTTGCATGAGCGCGCCGGATTGTTTCCCAATAGAGAAGCTGGTTCACTCCTTTGATCGCAAAATCGCTGTTACCGGAATGCTCTGAGATCCACAGGTCCTTAAATACTAGGGCCACGAGACCTGCCACACTCCTTCCCCTATGCCTTGCCAGAAAGATTTTCAGATGATCCCGCCCCAACCTGTGTCTCATTGACTCAAAGAGGCGAAACGGTATCGGTGGTAATGAACGCCGACGGCGCGTATCCACGAGAACAGAATGACAAATTCTCAGGCTTTCCTCGTCAAACCGTTCTTCAACCATCACGCCCGCCCGAAGTGCCCGATCGACCATTTGGCGAATGGGACTTTTCGCAAAGCTTGCATATAAGACATCGATGCTCCTATCGAGATTCAAATAGTGATGCTTAAATTGGATACTGTCACCCAGAATTGGGGCTGAGCACTGTTCCGTAGTTCTCACTGACCGAATTTCAATTTTCCGACTTCTGGATCTGATGGCGAAATCTCGGATCTGTCCCAGGAGCAACCGGAATTGTTCCGGCATCGAAATTAGAGGATCACAAAAAGAAGCAAATGGGATGCTGACGATCCGGTTACCAAGCAACCAACTCTTCACTGTATATACAGGTAATCCTGCTTGAATTTGATTCGTTTCTGTGTCGTACACGACAAGAAATCTTCCCCGGATATGCGGAAAGGTGTCCTCAAGCACCCGCTTCCAAGCAGAAAGGTGGTAGACCAAGCCCAGCGGGTGAGCCGAGACAAAAGCGTCCCATCGGTTATCAGCTTCCGGCGGGAGCCATTGAAGGCTTAGTCCGCGTATTGCAGTTGGTTTTTCGCTAGTTGTGAGCGTCAAGTTCTGCAAAAGTCGTTCCCGTTGTATAATTCACTTTGGTCGAGCCTGTAGAAACGTTGGAAAGCCGACCGTAGTTACGCACAAATCAGACGCAGACAACTGTTCGTCTTTTAGATCCGTTTGATGGACCCGTCCGCGACACTGAACGGCACGCACCACGCTCTTCGCGCGATCTGTTTCGATCTATTCAGCTTGAAGCTTTGCACTCAAATCGGTGAGGAACCGATTTTTCTAGCCGCTATCGAACTACACATGAAAGACTCGAATGGGGTCTCTCACAGCCTGTTCAACCTGTGACGATGCAGCTACGGATTCGCTTATCTTTCTCTCATTCGAGTTGACGACAGCATCCAGAAGATCTGATGCGAAAATTCTTTGAAGGATACGAATATTGGGCATAACACAGTGCCCGCCGATTACACCGGGGAAATACTTGACTCGCGGCAAGAATGGCACTTCATCGAAAAATGAGACGACCTCATCATATTTGACGGAAAGCTCGTTGCAATAGCGTTCGAGTTCCTGAGCGTAGGCGATCTGCAAACCAAAATATGTGGTCTCCGCCAGCTTAGCCAGTTCGGCCGCTTCAGGGGATGAGAGAGTTTTAGTCTTCATGCCGATTGACTTAAAATGCTCGGCAGCCTGAAGTGAAGCATCCTTGTTGATGCCACCCACAAACTTGGCATAATGAAGCATATCTTGCCTCATCTTGAAGTGTTTGCCACGGACTGGACTGTAGACTATTGGACGGTGCGTGAGTCCGTAGATGGCACGAGTTGTGCCGGGAGCGACAGTACTATTGATAATTGTGAGCGACGGCCCCTTCTCCTCGATGTATTTCACAGTTGCACCTATGAAGCTTTCAGAGAACGGATAGCAGATGTGAAGCACTCTGCATACACCGTCAGTTGCAACTGGTTTGATATCGATCCCGATAGTAGGATGCTTCTCTGCAAGGAGTTCTAGAAGCGGACTACCGACTTCTCCAAGTCCTATAATAAGAACATCGTCTTTTGCCATTTTATCTGTCCTTTCAGCGGATTAAACCTGAGCAAATTGTGGCGCTGGAATATCTATCGCGTTCTGTCCTGTCCATGGCACGTCTGTAAAGCTTGGCGTACCTAAGTCCTGATTCAGATTTGGCCAGTGAATTCGTATTATGAGATTCGGAACTACACTTCCGCGCCGAGAGCATTTCGTTGCCAAGCGTATCGAATGCTCATCCAAGTCAACCTGTTCAAACGAGAAGCCCCGCCGTGCGCGAAACCATTCGACCACTTGACTCGCAGTTGCGAACCATGCGTTTCTCGCCTTGAGTGCCTCAAGAAGACGAGTATAGAAATTGCCCCATAACCTTTCGGGCGCGAGGCTCCGCGTGTGCCAAAGTACGGTTAGAACGCCTGAGTAGGTAATGGCATTATGTATAAGCTCATCGCATAGGTTCCAGGCTTCGTCCTCAGTTAAGTCCATATTGCCTGAGTAAAAAAGGGCGGTATCCTGGATGTGGAGCGGAAGTTCCAGAAGATGTTTGACTCCACTAGGTCTGAAGACTTGGCTTGTTCCAGCGCGATACCCAACTGCGTCATTGTAGCCGACGGTCGAATCGTACTGAAAACCGGCTTCTTCGAGCTTCTGAGGCGATGTCTCGTCAAAGCATAGCCAGTGCATGCGTACGCCTATAGGCGGCTTTCCGGTTGCCTCCTCGATTTGGTTAAACTCTGCTACGCCCTTTTCAACGCTGTGCCAAGCGTCAATTCCGTGCAGACCAACTTCATGTCCTGTGAGCATCAAGTGCCGCAGCAAAGGTTGTTCATCAGAAACATCATAGGCAGCGGCTCTTCGTTCCGAGTGCGGCCTATTGACCCCCTCGCCTGGGACACTCTTGTAAGGGATAAAGAAAAACGTCGACTTAAAATTGCGTTCCAGCTCGACAAATTTTTGAAAATCTTCCAGCCAGAAATCCTTGCAGATCCCGAAGTACACGGCAGGCAACGACAACGCAGCTTTAAGATTTCTAAAACACTTTTTGAGAGAAAGCCGACCCTGCGCGGCTTTCAAAAGCGAATCAACGGATGCCCGGCGCAAAAAGCCCCACATAGTGTGATCGAATTTGTGATCACGGATGCGTATGAAATCGACATCGTGGGTTAGACAAACGATGAAGTCGTGTCCCGATGGCGTTGGCGGTATTTCTACTAGGGGAATACCGGAGTCCACAATCCAATTGCGCAGCATCGATATATGGATTTCCAAAGTCGGTATCCGGGCATTCGGCTTCGGCTGTCCCGATTCCAGCAGAAATCGGACTTCCTCAAATAAATCGTAGCCGACATGTATTACCCGCCTAGGGTGAGAGCTCTCGTCTACGGCTACGGCGCCACTGCTTCCGCGCAACCGAAGCAAGACGGGGCCCTGGGGATCGATCAGTGCAATCCGTCCGTAGACAGGGAAAATAGTGTCCTCATACTCTACGTAAGTGTCTTGGCTTTGACGTGAATTCGATATGGGTCGCTTCTCGTTTCCGGCCGAACTGTAGACCACTAGGAGCTTGACTTCTATTCCCTGGGGCGGAACGTCGGTCGCAAGCAAGACGTCATAGGAGCGCTCAGGGCGATAGAATTCCCAAGGCGTCTTAAAAAATTCGAAAAACTCTGCAACGAAGTTTCTTTGACCTTCGGGGCACACAACTCCGATCATGTTTCCTCGATTGGAGGTCCCTCTCGCCGCACCCTAATATTGGTGTTCCGAATGAGATCTTTCGCTGGCAATGTTAGCCCATGCCTCCACGTTCGATAGTCTGTACGTTGCACTGGTGGTCATTCGTGCTGTGGATCACTGGAAGGGACCGAGCGCCGGCACCGGGCAATAGTTCGGCCAACAGTCTAGTCAGTAGTACCTTCTCATTGCTCCAAGTATGTGTCCGCTGGACTTCCTGGCCCCGTTTCGCTATTTCCCGCGTGTCGTCAGGGTTTTGAAATGAATATACGATTTTTCGCGCGAGGTCCTCTGCATTCCCCAGTTCGAAAAGAATCAGCGATTGATCGTCGAAATAGTCGCAAATACCGGGGGCACGCGGAGCGATTACGGGTTTCCCAACAGCCAGGTATTCGAAAATACGAGACGGAGTATTCAGTTCGGTGAATATGTTCCGGTGATTCGGAATTATTCCAACGTCGCACGCTCCGATTGCTTGCACAATTTCTTCGTGGGACTTCTGTCCGAGATAACGAACCGTGTCCCCCAGGCCCTGCATTCGAACCGCATCCATCACACGTTCCAGAAAAGAAGTGCGTGGACCATAAATGCGAAGCTCAGCGGCTGGAATTAAGGGACGTAAACGGGCAAATGCTTCGATGGCAATATCAAGACCGTTTCTTTCCACTAGTGACCCGTGATACATAATCACAAAGGGCTTGACCCCTCTTTGTGCGATAGGGTGCATATGGGGGGACTGAATGCGGAAAATCTTCTCGTCGGGCGAGTTCATGACGACGGTAATCTTCTGCGCGGGACAACTTCGCGAGGCAAACAGTTTTGCGCACGCCAGGTTGACCGTAACGACCGAATCCGCAAGCCTAATACTCCACTTTTCAAGAAGCTTGAGGAGACGAACGCTTTTGACTTCTTTCGGAAGATCGAAAATGGTCATCATCAGTTCTGGCATCGGGTCGTGAAGGTCGAGGATGATCTTGGCTCCGAACACCTTGGGTATCAAGCCAGAAACAACGAGGAAATCAGGCATATTGTGAACGTAGATTAAATCGTAGCGGTGGCGTAGCGAGCGGAGAGCGATGATAGCGGAACAAATGAAAAGGAAACTCGAGTACTGGCAGATATACCCAAAGATGCTACCTCGATAGCGCTTGACCGGAACACGCGTGACATCAAGGCCGTTCACAACCTCACGCTTGGCTTCGTGACTCCCTTCCTTTACGCAAATCAATTCGACGCTCATTCCGAAACTCACCAGAGCCTCTGCAGCGCGACGCGGCCTCGGATCGGTCGGATAATAAGAAAAGAGAACCATCGCTACACGCTTTCCTATAAGATTCCGAGATGTCATAGAATGTGCGGAATTGGAGGCAGACGGGTCAGATTTAGACGAAAAAGTCGAAGGTAATCGATCTGCTAGCAGTGCCATAGGATTCAGTGATGTCTATGAAATTAGCGGAGAGATCTATTCCTTTTCGAAGCGGTTCCGGTCCCGGTGCAGACCTATACTCCCAGCCTCAAATGCCATCGCCGCTGCAGAGCCGTTTGGCAAAAAGATAAAGAAGCAGGGGAAACTCCATCAGTCCGGGCCACGGGTCATCGGATGCGTAGATCGCAGATTCCTTGGCACCCGCCAATGATCCAAGGTACGCACGAATCGACAGCCGGCCGCGCAAGATTTCTCGAATGGCTATCGGAAAGTCCGTGCTCAACCGCACCCATCGCACTCCGGTACAGGCATGGACATGGGGCACAGATTCGTCCTGATACATCAACCACAACAGATAGGTAAAATCAATTCCCGCACGAGCACAAAGCGGATACCAACCCCACACTCGAGGATTGATATCGAGTAATTTGAACTGCCCTGTACGCGGGTCTTGCTTGAACTCGACCTCCGCAAGCCCGGTATACCGTATGGCATACAGCAGCCTTTCAGCTGGACAAACAACTCCAGGATCATCGATGGTTTCCACGAACGTACTAGCGCGACCGAAATCCATAGGGAATTGGCGTGTTCGCCGGGCGACCAAACTGGCAAGGGAACGCCCATCTTTACATAGGGCCGCATAAGAAAACTGTGATTCTCCCCCGCCAGGGACGACCTCCTGGATCATTAGCCGTTCTGGCGCAATGAAGCTACATGCTTCGTCATAGCGGGTCAGGAGCTCTTCCATGCTATCTAGACGCCAGGCCTTCTGCACCGTAAGCCGGTTGAACTGGTCACGCGCCGCCGGCTTCAGTATGACGGGAAATTGCAGATCGAAAGATCGAATGGCATCACGATTGGGCGCGTAGTAAGTTCGCGGGTGGTCCACGCCCGTCTCGTCCGCCAATTCATTCATTAGGCGTTTGTCGACCGCCCACTGAAGCGTATCCCATGGGGGGACAGTGAGCTGGTATTGTTCCTTCAGTCGCTCATGGTGCGTTGCCATAAGCCGGACGCTTTCATCAGATGTCGGAAATAGAAGCCATTGGTCAAGGGCGTATTTCCTTCCCACCTCAAGCAGATAATCGACACCTTCGTTACCACCCCACCGCGGATAGAAGAGGGTCCGAGTAGCATACCGAGATATTGCAGCCAGCCGCTGGTCGCCTTGGCGGATCACGCAGACCGGAATACCGCGCCTGCCTAGGCTCCGCACCAAGGCGAGGCCTCGGTAATCTCCACCCATAACTAACGCACCAACCGTCCGGCTTTTAGTGGAACATGCGGTCTTAGTTAAAACCGCATTTGGAATAGCAGCCATAATTTCGCTTACTAAGAACTTCTATCAGCCTTCTTATTCCAAATGGCTGTCGCGCGTAAATAGACCAAAGGTGGCAATACCCGCATACGCTCCCTCCTGTCCGGAAAATCTTCACCGGAGGTTTTTGATTTTTCGGGTAAGGGCTCGTGAAGCAAAGCCGGCGCCGGCCACGAATCGCATTAAGGGTCCGAAGCTCCAAGCTGCGGGCGCGCCGAGAAAATGCAAGCCGGCGACCGAGGATTCGAAACCGGAGTCAAGTTGAGGATAGCCATTAATCTGTTGAATTGCCGCCGCTAGCTTCTGTGATAGAAACGGGTACAATCCTATCTGGACCCGGTAACCAGTCGCGAGGAGCAGGTGATGGACCTGCCTTGTGCTCCCGTCGTTGAGCATGAGTTTCAGCTCCCTTCCGCAAGGAGTTGCGGATTGGACCGACCGGCTTGTAATTAACGGCACATTCTGGAGCCGCGCTTTCAACCAGTCCGCGCCGGCCGCCCGAATTGCTCGGGGTCCGAGACGATCCTGTTTTTCCCGGGGCAGCCTTCGAAACCATTCCGGCCGCGCGATGATATGACTCAGGAGAGCTGGACCAACATCCGGCCACGCGTACAAGACTGCGGAAATAGGCCACGTGTGAAGTAGAGGCTGCTGATGCAACCAACGGGCGATTGGAGCCCGGACGATGACCTCCGCATCGGCTCCAGCTTCATGCAGAAGCGCTGCCGATTCCAGCGCACTTTGCCCTCCTCCTACTACAACTATACGTTGTCCTTTGAATCGGCCCAAGTCCCGATGGACTGACGAGTGGGACGCAAGGTCCGGCGACAGATCGTTGAATTGCGGTGGACGCCAGGCAAACGGAACAATTCCGCTGGCGATGACCACACGCCGGGCTGTTACTACTTCGCGATCTTCCAAGGTTAAACGATAACCGGAACCATTCGCTTCGACGCAAGAGACTTTTCTAGGGTCTACGTCAGGTACTGCATGGCGCTGGAACCAACGCCCGTAATCGACGAAGCGGTCCAGCGGAACCGGACTCGACAGGTGATTCCCTGTCTTTGATCGGAACGCATCCAAGGTCCATCGCCTTCCCGGATCTGCCAAATGGGTCGCTGCCCAGGGGGAGCGGAGAAACATTCCGACTGGCATGTGGCGTTCCCAGAAAGACATGCATTCGCCGTACACGCGAACGCCTTCGATGTTTGCCGCCCTCAAGTGTGCGGCTGCGGAAAGGCCATAGGGGCCGGCGCCTACGATCGCTATATTGCAACTATTCATCGTTTACCCTCCAAGGGGACCGCGTGCTCTTCCAGCTCGTAAACCAGTTGCTCACCTTCCTGAACCGCAAAGGCTAGCCGTGCGCGTTCTTTCTCCGGTCCCTCAATTACCCACTCATTTCCTTTCGGAACGACCTTCATCTTTGCTCGTGCCCTCCACCATCGATCAACTTCGCCCGGCAGAGTCGTCCAGACGTACTCTCTGACGACCAGATCCCGCAAATAATCGAGCAGCGCTTCATATGTGCGGCGCGCCCTGCTTTCAATAACGTAGTCAGGATGTACAATGAAGGACATCAGTCCGTGGTTCTGTGCAAGCAGCGAAAGCTGATGCTTCCACAAGTCGATCGAATAGCGCCGCAGGATATGGAACATGGAGTAGTCTTGGGTTGTGGTCAGAGGCAGTTCCAGAGTTTGTCGGATGAAATAAGGCATCACGGTACAACAACCGCCGCGCTGTGGATCCAGGCGGGCAACGTTCGGAACTGACATGTCGTACGAGAATTCGAGTGCGTCAAGCCATTCTTGGTTTCGATACATGACAGCGGACCGAAAACCGAGGGCTCCATAGTTGCGCGCATATTGATTAATTTTCGCCGCACGCCGGAGGAATTCCTGATGATCGTCGAAAAGATGCCCGTCGTGGTTGAAATCGTGGATGTTGAGCTCGAACCCGCGTTGGCGGATCTCGTTTACATAGTCGTTGGGAATTTCATACCGGCTTTCCGGCACGACCTGAAACGAAGCTTTGAAACCGTAGGCCTCGTCGAGATCCATCAGCGAAGAACTGAAGTCGCGCCCGGCGGAAGTCTCCACATCGTGTGTCATGACAAGACAATTGCGGGCTCCATCGGGCCAGAACCAAACAAATGGAATCCTGCGGACTCCTTTAGCTCGCATCAAGCGCAACAGAACCTGCTGATGGAGCATGTCCACTGTGGAATCGACAGGCCAATTGGGAAAAGAAATGTTTTCCCAATCACGCAAGTACATCCTTTGGAGGCGTCTGCGGACCCAATCGGGTAAGTAACGCCGAACGGCGTAATAGACGTTCCCGACTAGTGATTTATGTTTCCCGCCTCCGTTATTGGAGAAAGCTGCAGTGTAGCGCTCATTTCTAAGATTTTCGATCGCTTGTGCGGGATCTAACGACAACTGAACTGAGTCTCCATTGATGCGTATATCTTTTGAAGAATCGTAAAGTTTGGCTGAGCGAGACATCGCGGTCTGGCCGGACTTGCACCGCCCGTAGCTGACCATATTCGGGCCGAATCGAAAGAACCCCAGGTTCCCCGTCGGCTCATCGCACTCAAGGGGGCCCAACAAATCCGTCGGCAATCGAAAATAATCGGCCAACGTCCCTGCCATAACATCGTGGGTGTTTGTTTTAGCCGTCTCTGGCAACAAATCCTTCGTCTTGGATTTCAACACGGAAAGTAATCTTCGGGTTCTCTAGCTGCCCTCAAACCGGTCTTACGATCTCTCTGAATTCACGTATCGTAGTAAACGCGCGGGATTTCCGGCGACGACCGCGTTAGCCGGCACGTCTTTCGTCACTACGGCACCAGCGCCAATGAGGGCATTTTCTCCGATGGTGATATTGGCAAGAATTGTGGCTCCGGAACCGATCGAAGCGCCTTTGCTGACGACCGTCCGCTCCACTTTCCAATCGGCCTCGGTTTGGAGTTCGCCGCCCTTAGTCGTTGCTCTCGGGTATGAATCGTTGATGAACATGACACCATGGCCGATGAAGACGTTGTCTTCGATGGTCACGCCTTCGCAGATGAATGTATGGCTCGAGATTTTGCAGTTATTGCCGACAGCGGCGTTCTTTTGGATCTCGACGAAAGCTCCGATTTTGGTATTGTGGCCGACGGAGCAGCCGTAGAGGTTGATAAATTTGGAAAGTTTGATGTTTTGGCCGAGGCGGACATCGGCGCTAATGCAAACGAAATCTTGTTCTTGGACCCTCATCACAACTCCTAAATGTTAGCCAATTTTGAGACGCTTACCTTTTCTCTGAGGCTTCGCCCCAATACTTCGATGCCGGTTTGCCGCAAGACTCCTTTTCTAACGACTCATAACGACGAACCAGAGATCTCTGTAGTTGATTACCTGTTGCTTGCCCGCCCCTTAAACCTAAGCTTTGATGAAATCACTTAGCAGGCCAGCGATGTATTCCAGCTGACTCGTTTCAAGTTCGGGATACATGGGTAGGGATAAGATTCTTTCAGCGTATTCTTCGGCGATCGGACAATCGTGTTTTCGGAACTCCGCAAAGGCTCGGGTACGGTGAATAGGTATCGGGTAGTGTATTAGAGTCTGCACGCCGTGATCCTTCAGGTAGTCTTGCAGGTCAGTGCGACTGCCCGTCTCCACTCGGATCACATAAAGGTGATAGACACTAGTGACTCCGCTAAGCACAAACGGGGTTACAATGCCAGTGATGTCCGAGAGGAGTTCGCGGTAGCTTTCTGCATGCCTCCTCCGCATTTCATTACGTTGATCCAAAAATCCCAGCTTGATGTGGAGTGCTGCGGCTTGAAGGCTATCGAGCCGGCTGTTGTAACCGACGACATCATGTTCGTATTTTCTGAGCCCTCCGTGTTCTCTCAGTCTCCTCAGCGACTGGGCAAGGTCCGGATCGCTGGTGACAACGGCTCCCCCATCGCCGCAGGCTCCCAGGTTCTTTCCTGGGTAGAAACTGAAGCAAGCAGCATCCCCCATCGATCCAGCTCTTCTCCCATGATACAGAGCGCCGTGGGCCTGAGCTGCATCTTCGATCACTTTGAGACCGTATAGTTTGGCGAGTTCCAATACTGGGCTTATGTCTGCCGGTTGTCCATATAAGTGGACAGGTATGATTGCCTTGGTTTGCGGCGAAATATGGTTTTCAATTTGATTGACATCGATGTTGTAAGTCCTTGGATCGATATCGACGAAAACCGGCGTGGCACCAGCATGCACGACTCCCGCAGCCGTAGCGACGAAGCTGTTCGCTGGAACAATGACTTCATCGCCCCTTCCAATGCCGAGAGCTTTGAGGGCTAGAAGAAGGGCATCAGTACCATTACCCACACCAACGGCATGCTTGGTTTCGCAAAACGCCGCAAACGCTTTCTCGAACTGCTCTACCGGAGATCCACCGATGAAACCTGCACTATCGAGAACTTCGTCCCAAACCCTCCAAAGATCCTCTCGAAGGGAACGGTGTTGACTCTTCAAATCCAGGAACGGTACGCTGATGCGTGTCTGGTGATACGGACTCTCCTCAATCTGCCTTGCCATCAGATCTGTTTCCTTCCTTTGTGTATGTTTAACGCTTCCTGTGTCTCAATTCACCAAGCTACAACCGGCGATACAAAAAATCCGGTATCGGAAACGTGCGCTTATTGAGCACCGCTCCCAAAACTCGGACCCCGGCTGCATCCAGGATTTCTTTGGCCCTTTCCGCCGCCTCGCGCCGCGTTCGGTTCGCTTGCAATATCATGACTAGGCCATCGGCCATGCTGCCGAGGAGTGCGGCGTCCGCGTAGGTATTGATGGGAGGGGCGTCGATCAAAATAACAGTGAAGTCCTTTCGCATTTCCGATAATCGCGATCGTAAGCGATCTAGACTTCCCGGTGTCTGCCAACCAGCTGCCGGTTGCCTGAAAGAGGCCAACCAAAGTCTCCCTGCTCCTGGCGGCTGGCCCTTGTCGAGTACAGGAGGCAACGTTCGTTCGTTTGGCACCTTCTCAAGGCTTCCGAGTTCGAAGTGCCGAGCTGTTGAATTGGAATGAAAATTGGCGTCAATCAAACAAACCGAACCTTCTACTTGGGGAGCTAGAGTTTCGGCCACACGAGCACAAACCCAACTGCAGCCGGAACCGGACTCCACTCCCGAAAAGACTACGATCTGGGGTGGCTCGGAGTTCTTGGAGCTAAAGAGCCGCTGTACCAGTTTGATGGTCTCGTCACGAGTTTGCATCATGCTATCGAGCAACCGGCCACTTCTTCCTGCCGTAATTGCTTTAGGACCGACCACCCGGAGGACTTCAACATCGCTTTCGGCATTGTCTGAAGCCTCGATAATGTCGTTCACGGTTTCGTTTCTTCCAAATTCAAAATAAACAGATGACATAGTTGATCAGCGTTAGTTCTGAGGTAAGGAAGCAAGCACCGGAATACCGAGATATATCTCCACTTCGCGCGGGGTCCGGAAAGAACGGTCCAGATAATCCAAGCCGAAGCCGAGCGCAAGCGAGATAAAGCAGGCCATGACAAATCCAAGCGCAAGATTCAGTGGCCAACTGGGACTGGATGGGATCCCGGGTACCGTCGGCTCTTCAGCCACGGAGACGTTGACAATCCGTTGTTGGTCCAATGCATCCGAAATCCGAGCCTCCTCCTGTTTGCGGGTGTACAGCAGGAAATTCTCTTCCGCTGTCTTGGCCGCGCGAATCAGGTCCTGCTGTTGGAGTCCTGTTTCATTCAGACGACGGACCTGCTCGCGGTAAGTCTTCACAATTTCGGAGTTGGCCGCTAATCGTGCTTGCAAGGTAGATAGCTCCGCTCGGGACCTGGCGAGTTCTCCCACCAGCCATTCATGTGTGTTATCGCGATCTGTCGTCTCTTCGCGCGACGGATTTCGCTCCGCGTTTTCCAGAGCTTCGCGAGCCTGGGCGATTTGAGCCTCGACTTCTTGGACGGTACGGTACTCGGGAGTGAACTTACTCAAGAGTTCCGTACGTTTTAGTTCCAAATTCAGCAGCGTGGTCTTCATCTGTTGCAGGACGTACGGGTTGTCGGCCGTCTTGACCTGAGTCGTAAGGCGTGCCGGCGTCGAATCGATTTGTTGCTCGAGAATGCGGATTCGTTGCTCTGTTTCCTTTATCGCCGCTTGCGTTTGCTGGAGGCCGGCCTCAAACTCATTAAGACGCCGCACCGTAATATCTTTTTCGAGGTCTCCCGCGACGACTCCAGTCGTGCGGCCAAATTCCGCCAGCTTTGCTTCAGCGTCGCTCAATCCGTTGCGATACTGCTCGGTCTGAGTGTGAAAAAAGTCCAAAGCACCAGGCAGTCGATGTACGGCCAGATGCTTTTCCAAATAGAAGTGAACGAGCGTCTGGAGTACCTTCGCGGACAGTTGCGGGTCGCGCGAGCCATAAGTTACCCGAACCAATTTCGTCTTCTTTAGAGGCTCTACTACCAGATCCTTCTGCAGGCTAGCGGCGGCGCGCATAATCCGCAATTCTTGCTCGGATCGTTCTTGGGTTTGGCGTGACAATTTCAATAGCATGGAACGGAGAACGGATGTTTTCCCCTCCTTGTGAAGGCCTGTCTCGAGAACCACCCTTTCCATAAGATCGCGGCTCTTCAGCAGCTCGACTTCCGAGTTCAGGTCTTGTTCGGTCATATCCTCAGGAATGATTTGCATGTTCTGGGTGGTACCAAGTACCGGGTCGATGCGTTCGCGCTTGACCATAAGTTTCACTTGAGCGTCGTAACGAGGGGGCATCACCCATGTAACGACAGCCACGCCCAAAAAAACGCCTAAGAAGGAAATCACCATCAACCAGCCGTGGCGGAAGCCCACGGCGACAATGTCTCTCGGAGTCGGAGGCTGTTGGGTGGCCGGCAGGCGCGGTGCGCTGTAGGGAACGAGATTAATGTCTTCCATAGTTCTGCCTATCGGAAGAGCGGGTTAAAATACATCCCCAAACTCGGCACCGGGATGAAACGGGCGAGCTTGGAGAACATGGATTTTGGAACAAGAACCATGTCGCCAGGCCGCAAATGCAAGTCCTCACTCAGGTCGCGTTCCCGTACCATGCGTCTCATATCGACCTGCTTGACCTCCACCCAATCATCGGATACGCGGCGAAAGACCAGGACCTGGGAAGTCTTGGATTTGTCGCTAACACCACCGGCTATCGTGATCGCCTCTAGCACCGTAGTGTCGCCGCGCAAGTCGTACTTTCCTGGTTTTGTAACTTCACCACCCACAACGAAGTAAGGCTTTTCAAACTCTTTGAGCTCTACTGTGATTGCCGGATCCCGCAGGATCTTGCCGTAGGCGGCCTGCACCATCTCCACGACGTCAGGTACAGTCTTGTCTTGCACCCGTAGATCCGCCACGCCGCGAAGGTTCACGTAGCCATCCGGCTGAATGACAACGTTCTGGTTGAACTCCGGCGAGAAGAGAAAGTTCAACTCTAGAACATCACCCGGACGGAGCCGGTAACGGGGATACCGTTCCTGAAAGTTCGGCTCGCGATTAGTCTGAGCCCCGATTTCAAAACGGCCAATCGAAGGAGCCGCCGTGACCAAAATCGCGACAACGAACAACAGCCTCATTGTCCTCGGTGCATGCATCGCGAATTCTCCTTTGTCAAACACTTCGATCCCATCGTCTCGCTTCGGTTGAGCGAAGGACGCGATTCTGAACAAACATCCCAATTAACTGGAGGAAATATCCTTTGGCGACTGTATGCAGGCTACCGCCACACGAACTACAGGGGTGATCTGAAGAACTGCCACCGTCAATTTTCGAGACGCATGTGCTTATGTCAACACTAATCTGAGAGCTGAGCGAGAGGGTTATCTTCGGGGGATGCCGAGTTTATCGATCAACTCATAAAGGCTGGGGCGGCTGATTTCCAGCTCGGCGGCGGCCCGGGTGAGGTTTCCTTTATTGCGCGCAAGAGCGGATTCGACCATTTGCCGCTCCACGACTTCGCGGGCCTTGCTAAGACCTTGCCCCTCGAATTCCGAATATTGAGAAATGCCGACGTCTTTCGGAGTGATCCTACCGTTTTCGGCCATAATCGCCGCACGCTGAACACGGTTTTCAAGCTCGCGGACATTTCCAGGCCATGCGTGAGTCTCCATGGCCTTGATGGCCTTTGGAGTGAAAATAAGCCTCTTCCCTTGTGAGACAACTTCCCTTTGCAAGAAGGTGTTGGCCAGCAACTGAACGTCTCCCCGACGCTGACGCAGGGGGGGTATGGAAACAACGACGACTGCCAGACGATAGTACAGATCTTCGCGGAATCCTCCTTTGGCCATGGCCCGGATGAGATCGGTGTTCGTCGCCGCGATGATTCTTGCGTCGACGCGAATTTTAGTCCGTCCGCCAACACGCTCGATTTCGTGCTCCTGCAGGAACCGGAGCAGTTTCACTTGAAGAGCTCCCGACAATTCGCCGATCTCATCGAGAAAGAGCGTGCCGCTGTGGGCCATCTCCAGCCGGCCGTGCCTTTGAACGTGCGCCCCGGTGAAGGCCCCTTTCTCGTGTCCGAACAGCTCGCTTTCCAAAAGCGTTTCCGGAATCGCTCCGCAGTTAATTGCGACAAAAGGACGGGAACCTCGGGCACCTCGCCGATGAATGGCATGAGAGACTAATTCTTTGCCGGTTCCACTCTCTCCCACGATCAGGACCGAGGCGTCGCTCTTGGAAACTTTTGCAATAGCGCCAAATACCGCCTGCATCTCGGGGCTCTGGCCGATGATTCCCTCGAAAGAACCCGGATCATCGGTCGCGAGCGATTCACGTCTTCGCCGCTCTAGATCTTGAACATGAATAGCACGGTCCAAGACGACCTTCAGCGCATCGATATTTACGGGTTTGGAAAAGAAATCGAAAGCGCCCAGGCCGATGGCTAGCATGCCGCTTTCCTTTTGATGCTGGCCGGTGATCACCAACAGCTTGAGATGAGGATCCATCTGCAACAGATCGGACAAGGCCAGAAAGCCTTCGCGTGTATCGCTCGGCGATGGCGGCAGGCCGAGATCAAGAGTGACGACGCCGGGTTTTTCGCGCTGCAAGACCTCGAGAGCCGTTCGGCGGTCTTCAGCCAGGTGCACTTCGTAATCGGCGTTAAGAGCCCACTTCATTTGTGCTCTCACATCCTCGTCGTCTTCGATAATTAAGATTCGAGGTTTATCCATAGATGCTGTTCTTATAAGTCGCGCTCGCTTCGGGAGAGGGCGGCGCCACTAAACGCTAGCCCGCAGGGCGAGCCTCAAATGACCGCGCCGGGTGAGCATCGCAGGTCTTCATCAAACCTCGAGACCGTCACCATACTCTCTCGTAGGGAGAGGGGAAGGAGGACGCGGAATTCTGTTCCTGCTCCGACGGCGCTACTGACTTCCAGCGTGCCGCGGTGCGCTTCAACGATCAGTTTGCTGTGAAAGAGGCCGATACCGAGACCTCTTTTCTTGGTGGTTTGGAAAGGCCGGAAAAGCGATTTCTCGATGAATTCGTCCGACATTCCACAGCCGTCATCTCGCACGGCGAAACCTATTCGGCCTCCATCCTGGATCGTCGTCACTTGAATGACGCCGTTGCCGTTGACAGCTTCATTTGCATTCATGACCAGATTGGTCAAGACCTTGTGAATCTGTTCAGGATCTATTAGTGCACTGGGTACAGGCTGAAGATCCTGCTTCAGCTCCGCCCTCAGATTCGACTTGAATTCGTTCAATGTAGCGGAGACTAAACTTTTCAGATCGCACTCAGCGAGCCTCAGATCGATACCCTGCTTGAGCATAGAGAGCCGCTCACACATTCCATCAATTTTGGCGACAGTGTCTGAAATCACGCGAAGCGCGTCAGCGCGGAACTCCGGATTATCGTAATTCCCCGGAAGATTCTGCATCGTCAGGGACAAGCGCGAAGCCAGGTTCTTGAGATCGTGGACAAAAAATGTGGAAACGTTCTGAAAAGTCTCGATTCGCTTGGCGTGCCGGAGCCTTGCCCAAAGTTTCAGGTTTAGAAGACTGGATGCGAGCTGAGCTGCCAATGTCTCTAGCAAAGCTAAATCTTCTAGACCGAGCGGCTCGCATTCGACACGGTCATCGTTCAGCGTCATCACGCCAACCAACTCGCCGCCGGCATGCAAGCCTATGGCGTATTTGATCCTGGATTCGCGAAATAATTCCGCTTTGGCTTTCATGATCTCTTTGGGCCAGGAAAGGTCGCAATCGTCCAGGTCTGTACAACCTTTGTGCTCGCAGAGAAATCGGATAAATTCCGGAGCGCTTTTTCCGACTTCCTCGAGTTCTTTCTCTCGAAGCCGGGAAAGGGCGGTGGATCCGGCTCGGGTCAACCGGCGCCGCGATTCATCGACCAGCCAGACGGTAACGGAAAGGAACCCCAGCGATTCGGAAACGATGCGGCAGACGGCAGTGCTCAGCTCGTCGACGTCCATACTTGAAGCCGTCCGTTCGGTCAATTCCATCCAAACTCTCTGGCAATCGTATATGGGACGATGAAAATGCCGGCTGACAAATCGCCGAAGCTGCCACCGAAACCGGTTCGAGAGAAGCAGAACCGTGAGCGACGCTAATGTCATGAAAATGATGAACCCATCCAACGGCAGCGATTTGCGGGGCAAAATATGTCGTACTGCAGGCGCGAGAGCGCCAGCCCCTAGCAAGTAAATGCCGGCGAGAACGAGCGCCAGAGAGTTCCGGATAGCCATCATGGACCGGTAAACACGAACGTCAAGGAAATTTCCCCACAATAGTTGGAAATCGCGAACAAATTGGCGGCAATCCGAGAAGCCATGCCGAGTGTTAATTATTTTGGCTTGGTTATTTCTTTCGGGACTAAGCCGAGGCACCCCTCATCTGAGCAGCCCCCTTCGAAGGAACGGGCTTGGACATGCCGGAATCAAAATACACCATCTCGCCCTTGTGCGCGATTGACCTGTCGATCGCCTCGAGCATCCGCACAACGCGCAATCCGGCGCGGCCGTCATTAAACGGCGTCTCTCCGCTGAGGACACAATGCACGAAATATTGTGCCTCGCGCGTGAGGGCCTCGACTTGTTCAATACGGGGTACCCACAAGTCGCCGGTTCGATAACTGACGTGCAGATCGTAGCCCGAGCTTCCATTGGAGCGCTCGATTCCTTTATCGTAAACCTTGATTTTCTCGTCCGCTTCGAGATCGTTCCACACGAGCATTTTCTTTTCACCGCCAATCAGTGTTGTCCGAATCTTGACGGGTGAGAGCCAGTTGAGGTTGAGATGGGCGATAACTTTATTGGGAAAATAAATCGTGATGAACGCCATATCCTCAGTGCCGTTCACGTGCTTTTCCCCGGTCGCCACAACTGCTTCCGGCGTGTCCTCGATCAAGTAATCGATGATCGACAGGTCGTGTGGCGCTAAATCCCAAACCACATTCGCATCATGCTGGAACAGACCGAGGTTGACGCGAGTCGAATCGTAATAGTAGAGGTTTCCCAACGTGCCGCTACTAATGAGTTCATGGATTTTGCGCACTGCGCCGTTGAACAGGAACGTGTGGTCCACCATGATGAGGAGATTTTTACGGTCTGCAAGCTCGATCAATTCTTCGGCTTGTGCTGTCGTTGCCGTAAATGGCTTTTCTACAAAAACGTGCTTTCCGCTCTCAAGGGCCTGCTTGGCAAGCGGGAAGTGATACGTAATCGGCGTGACGATGGCGACGGCATCGATTTGCGGATCCGTAAACACGTCGGCAGGATTGGTCGTCACCCGCATCGTCGGATACGTCTGGTGCACACGCAGTAGAGACTTGGCACTGAGGTCGGCAACGCACGCCACCGTCGCATTGGCGGCATTGTAAAAATTGCGCACGACGTTCGGACCCCAGTATCCATAACCGATGACACCGATTTTTAATGTCGATGAGTTTCTAGTGTTCATAAAGCCATCCTTTAATAAGCTCCGTCGCCGCTGAGTACAGCGAAAGGCGTTTTGACAAGAATCTTCAGATCGAACCAAAGGGATTGATTGCGGATGTAATGCAAGTCCATGCGCACCATCTCGTCGAATGTTGTCCTGCTGCGACCATACACCTGCCATTCTCCCGTTATTCCCGGCCGCGCTTCCATAATCCTTCGGCGGTGCCACAACGCATAGCTTTCCAGCTCATAAGGTATGGGCGGGCGCGGGCCGACCAATGACATGTTGCCCTTGAGGACATTGATGAACTGAGGCAGCTCATCCAAACTGGTTTTCCGGATAAACCGGCCAATTGCGGTAACTCGGGGATCGTTCTTGATCTTAAATGTGCCATCGGAGTCGTCTATCTTGTTGTTAATGAGATTGCGGATGTACTCCTTGTGGATCGCAGGATCGTTGTTGATGTACATCGAACGGAACTTCAAGAACGTAAATTCCCTTCCGGATTGGCCGATCCGCGTTTGCCTGAAAAAAACCGGTCCTTGGGACGTTAGTTTGATCAGGACAGCGATAATTGCAAACAGGGGCGATAGCACGAGGAGCGCCGCCAGGCTGCCGGCTACATCGATGCTTCGCTTCAATCCCGCCAAGTAGTTGGTTTTGCCGTAGTGATGGTGACCCGGATACCAACACGAGTCCTTTTTATGGAGCATCCTGTTATTCCCGTCGGGGAAGATTTGGAAGCTGATGCTGATCGCTTCGAGTTGGTCTTCATTGAGACTCTCGGCGAGCACCGTCCGTACTCTTCGCACTACGGAGGATTCAACTATGTACCGCTCCGTGCCATTTAATGTCGTCAAGATGATGCCAATGACGGATGCGTTCTCGTACCAACCTATTACATCTGTTTCACGCATCGTGCCGCCCAGCGACGACGTAATCGCGCGCATTGCCGACGGACTCAGAATATCCTTTAATTTATTCAATCCGAGGAGCATCAGCGCGAACGGCGTTCCAGTGCGCTCACACCTCCGGCACTCCAAAGACAGCAAGCGGTTGAATAAAGCTTCTTCAGTGACAGGAGACGCACCGAGGGTCTTCTCTTTGTTGAGCTGCTTCATGGTTTTGCAGGGATCAGGATTACAAGTGATTCTTGGGGTTTTCGATCTCGAGCGTGTTAATGGCCCGGTAGTCTATTCCGATCGGTCGGCTCGAACGCGCGATCCAGACGGCAAATGGGGCAATTTATCCAGCACTTTCGCCAAACGACCGGCGCCAGCACGTCTTGCGGGCGATTCAAACCGATTCTCATTTTCGAGGAGACTCCGCGAGCCGACACGGCCGGGAGCAAAATGTGAACAGCGTAGGGGCTACCGCCTTTTGCGTCCCAAACAACGGACCAAGTTTGGTAGCAACGCTGAAGGAAGCACTACGAAAAAGCCCAAAACTCATTCTTCATTTGCACGCCCATCTGTCAAGTAGGAATTGTCCTGTCTTAATCTTCCTCCTTCGATGACGTTGTCCCGGCCAGCGTTTCGTCGCGGCGTGTATACATTTGGTCGTAGTAAGAAAGATATGACGTGTTCTTGATCTCGCGAATCCAATCCTGGTGCATGCGATACCATTCGATTGTTGCGGCAAGACCGGTGCAGAAATCGATTTCCGGTGACCAGTCCCATTCGCGACGGATTTTCGAACAGTCGATCGAGTAGCGGCGATCGTGTGCGGGACGGTCTTTGACGAATTGAATGAGCGATTCGGGCTTGTCCATCAGCCGCAGGATCTCCTGGACGACTTCCAGGTTCGTTTTCTCGTGCCCGCTGCCCACGTTGTAGACCTCGCCGGGATTTCCCCGCTCCAGAGCCATCAGGACGGCTCGGGAGTGCTCGTCTGCAAAGATCCATTCGCGAACGTTCATGCCGTCGCCATAAATGGGAAGAGGACGGTTCTCCATCGCATTGGTAATCAGGACGGGAATCAGCTTCTCTGGAAACTGGTACGGTCCGTAATTGTTCGAGCAGCGCGTGACCAACGCAGGAACGCGATGGGTTTTGACGTAGGCGAGAACCATTAAGTCGGCTGCAGCCTTGCTTGCCGAATACGGGCTGCTCGGATCCAGCGGCGTGTCCTCGCGGAACGAGCCCGTAGGGCCGAGGCTGCCATAGACTTCGTCGGTCGAGATTTGAATAAATTTCTCCACCTTGTGCCGTCGGGCTTCCTCCAGCAGGCAGCGCGTCCCTTCGATGTTGGTCCGCACAAATGGCGCAGAATCCAAAATCGACCGGTCCACATGCGTTTCGGCAGCGAAATTCACAACGGCGTCGAATTGATGTTCTTCGAAGACGTCTCGCAGTTGAACTCGATCCGCGATGTCGCCGCGGACGAACCGATATCGCGGATTCGCGGCTACCTGCTCGACATTCCGCAAATTGCCGGCGTACGTCAGTAAATCGAGGTTCACAATCTCGGCCTTCTCGCGAGCGCAAAGCACGTATCGCACGAAACTGGAGCCGATGAAGCCTGCTCCCCCCGTCACAAGAATTTTCATTGTTGTCTCAATATGGAAGCTGATGCCTGGATCGCCGCCGGAGAAATCTCCTCGGAGTCGCTCTCCGCTTGACTGGCCACAAGAATGTTGCTGCGGAGCAAGGAATCGAATGTTCCCGCATCCGACCACCAGCCATCCACGATGGCATAGGTCATTTCATCACGCTCGATATAGGCGTTGTTCACGTCGGTTATTTCCAACTCGCCGCGGCCGGAGGGTTTGAGTGTCCTGATTATCTCGAATACAGTCGGATCGTACATGTACAAACCGGTAACCGCGTATTCCGATTTGGGCTGCTTTGGTTTCTCCTCGATTTTAACGATCCGGTCGCCGCTGATGATCGGTACACCAAAGCGCTGCGGATGATCGACCTTCTTTAAGTGGATCTTGGCACCATGGCCGCCTTGGATGAAGTTGGCAGCGGAATCGCGTACACTCTTTTCGTAAATGTTATCTCCCAAAATGACGCAGACAAGGTCTCGCTCGACAAAGTATTCGGCAAGCGACAATGCCGCGGCGATGCCGCCTTCGCCTTCTTGGTAGGTGTAGTCCAGGTGCTTCAAACCAAACGCCTTGCCATTGCCCAGCAACTGCAAGAAATCGCCAGCGTTTCTCCCTCCTGTGACGATCAGGATTTCTGTGATTCCAGCGTCAACCAGCGTCTGAATCGGGTAGTAGATCATCGGCCGGTTGTATATCGGCAGCAGATGTTTATTTGTTATCTTCGTCAAGGGATTCAGACGGCTTCCAAGGCCGCCCGCTAGGACGATACCTTTCACAGTCGATTATTTAAGCACAAAGCCCTGTCAAGTTTGGCGACATGTTCTGTAAAGACTTCCTACGAGCGCCGCAGAGCCGTTAAAATATTCCATATCGATAACTTGCAAAAGAATCAAATCGGCCCTGTCGATTTTGCTTATATAAAGGATGAGGTCGGGGCGTCGTCCGCTGTGCTGTTATTCTTGGTTCAAACATCATCTATTGAGTTACTTCCGGTTATTAACAAGAGATTGCCGATTTTGGATGCGCAATTGCACAGCTGGGTGTTATGAGACACGACTTGCCGTCAAAGCCGACTACCGAGGACCTAGACATCGTCCTCATCGATGAAACGGTTCTATTGGAGGCGTTGGAGTGGGTGTCGGGTTGTGAGAATTGTGCCGAAAACGCCTTCACCACGTTTGGCTGTCTTCTGGATGCGATCACGGGTTGCGACCCGACGATCACGGAGTACGTTATGTGGCGTCCAGGACGATGTCCTCACTGTTCTGGTGAGATCACGGAGCAAACTCGCATCGCAATCCATTAGAGTCTTGTTACTCCACAGTCACCCTCTTAAACAGACTCCGCCGCTTAGCTACATTAAAAACTTAAAAACTTTACGCTTCTCGGTATCGAGATGGACTTCTGGCAGGAGAGAGAATTTAATTTGCACGGTGGCAGGCGTAGGTCGCTACGAGCGACCTGCGCTTGCGCTAGGATGTGGGTTCTTATTAGACTGGCGAGAATCAGGACTGGGCGTTCTTCTAACTAGCCGCGACCCGTCGATGATACGAGCCGAAACTCCTGGCCCATAAGGCTCTCGTCGGGGATCTCAAGCGTTCCCCTGACGTTCCGGTCGCGTAGGGGTCTAACGCAAGTGCGATTGATTTCGACCGAAACGGACCGCATGAGAATGCTCACCGAAACGACAAGACGGTCAGTGCCCTTGATGCGAAGGACAATACCAACCAGACCCTCCAGCGGCCCGGATTCGACCCGGACCACTTCCCCGACCGCCAAGTAGGGGCATGGTTCAGGGCGGACTTGGGACTCCGTAATTTGGCGAATAGCGGACAATTCGCATTGATCGATTGGTGCGGGAATCTTTCCAGCACCAAGTATGGTCATCACACCAGGCGTGATCACAATGGGGAGCCTCGCCTGAACGTTAAACCGGCAAAAGACGTAACTCGGAAACAGCGGGAGCGACAACGATTTTACGCGGTCCGACCATTTCCGCTTGGAAATATACGTCGGGAGAAAGGTTTCATATCCTTTAGATTCCAGTTGCGTGGTTACGTATTTCTCAAACCGGGGCTTCACCTGTAACGCATACCAATGGTTACTCATCCTTGATCTCCAACCTGCCTCATGATAAGGTTTTCCCAACGGCCGAATCCGTTCGAGCGTTTTTGGGGGACTCTTTCATTCTCGCGTCTGATGTGCTTCTGTCAAGTCAATTTGACGAATTGTCTCCGATTAAGGAACCTTTTAGCTGGTGGCCGCCTGTGCGTCTACCCGAGGAGCAGGGTTGATGTCTTCCTCGCGCCCGAATGCGGGCTGATGATTCAGATTCCACTGGCTTCTCCGTCCTCCATACAATCGAATCTGAAATTTGCGGTTTATTGCCGCTACGGCGCTGCGGCTGCAATTCATCCGATCCGCAATTTCCGGAAGGCTCATTTCGCTTTCGCGTAGCAGCATGGTAATACGCTTGAGCTCATCATCCGAAAAATACCTACCCTGCGACCTGACCATTAAGGACCTCCTGTGGCGCTTGAACGCGCGCTATTGACGGGCTTTAATCGAAAAAAAGTCTTTGGCGGAGGAAAAAGATTAGAATCGAGAGAAGGCTACCGCACCGACAGTCCTTACAAGAGCAGTCTCGGCGGCATTTTGGAATACCGTCTTTGATTATCCACCGCGATGGTCCCTTGTCAACACATAATTTCAGATTTGGACTCGGCACGGATACGGCCGGAAGAGCCGCCACACTTCGCACCAAAAATTTTCTCAAAATTCATGCAGCTTGCGGTTGACATCGCGACATCCACATGAATGATATCTTTGGGATTAGAATCCAGCAAATTGGCGAGTACGTTCACAGATCGGCCTTGGCCGGTTGCGAGGTCAACTTTCATCCCGCTGAAGGATCGCGGCTGAGTAACAGAAGGGCACCATGTCACGAGCACACATCGTGTCGCCCACAGAACTACGACTTCGACAATTTCTCAAGACTAAGCCGCGCGTTGCGCCGCAAGTGATTGCGACTCTGCTCAGGCTGGATGAGTGGACCAGATCCATACATGCCGGTGAAGCTGAGAGTCCATTACGACGTAAGCTGATCGCCCGTGCAAGTGCTCCCGATCCCATTCGACAAATCGCAGAAAATCTAATCGAACACGCGAACGGAATAGAGCGCGATTTGTTGTTGAAATCGGTCCAAGAAGTTCTCTTCTACTCTATTAATTTTGAAACCGGCCTCAACTCGGCGCAGATCAAAATGCGATTGAAGCATTTCTTGGATCACGAAAAGAGATCGACTTTTATCCGGCAGTTTTTGTCTTTCTACTTCTTCAACTATGTTTGGTACCACACCGGCGAGTCCTTTCGAGCCTGGGCTCTGACGTCTCAGGTCTTCGAAAAGGAAATGGAAAACGTCGAAAAGATCTGCGAGAGAATCGTAGCATCTGCTTTCAAGTCGCACGAGCGAGAGGAACCTGTTCTGGATCGAAACGCGGCGAAGGAATTAATTCACAATGTTGAGCAACGGCTCCGCGGCCCTGACGATCAGGAGGGATAACCCACTTGGGATCGGTTCGTGCTCGGCGCACGAGTCGATATCAGCGCTTCCTTAATGGATCATTTTCGGTGGGCAAACGGAGTCATTTCTAGCGAGTGCCAAAGTTCCGGGGGAGCTAAGTTTGATTACGAGGGGTCGTTATCCCTATCCGCTTCCCTATTCATCTCGAATTCTCGGCACAACCCGAAGCGAAAGGTTTCTGAACGGCAGTTGATGAACTCAACGACATACTCCTGAAAATCCTGAACGGACATCGTACGCGGCAATACCCGTTGAACGCGCGCTGTTCCCGAGCGAAGTGCATTATTGTTTTTGATACGGACAACGTCTCCGACGTTGAATGGCATTGAATCTCCTCCTCCTTAGTCGTCATTACAGGGTTCAGATGATTTTTTGTAAATGGTTTTTTCGCCCGAACGGGCTAGTTTTTACCCCAAAAACGGAACCCGTTTACACGGTGGCGAACAGTTGGCTTCTGGACCGCAACGACTCTAACCTGGAGATAAACAATGACGTTAGCCCCGTAAACTCAACGGCGTTCCTGCTTGGAGCCGGAATTGCTGATAAAAACCATCGAGGTCTGACTCATATGAACCAGAACTTCCCGTTCGATAGCCCGGCAAAACCCGAGGCCGCAATGAAGTTGTTCACTGTTCCCTTACAAGAGACGAACGTGGTGCTTGTCGATGGCCGAACGCTCATTGAAGCGGAGTCTTTGATTTCAGGTTGCGAGCACTGCAATAGAGACGCCGAGATCTCTTTCGATTACGTTTTGGATGAGCTGACGGGTTGCGATCCCACTCGAACCGAGTACCTGATGTATCGGACGGGCCGGTGTCCCAACTGCCGTTCCGAGGTCACCGAGAAAACATTAATCATTTCCGAGTAGTCACTCTTCGATCAGTCCCGTCGGTTCCACTCGTGTCCCACGTGTTGCGGCGACCCCGATAATCGCGAACCTGGTATTTGCGATTGATGGTAACAACGACGCTCCGGCTGCACCCCATACGTTCCGCGATAGCAGCGATCGGTAAATCTGTCGAGCGGAGCAAATCGACGATCGATTGGATTTCACTCTTATCGAGACTACGGCCTTGTCGGGCCACAACGGCCTCCTGTTGAATACTTCCGACTTATCGGAACAACCGGCCTGCGGCTTTAACAAGAAATGTGGAGCGCCGATGAATTCTTTGCTGGCAAGACGCGAAGTTCGAAGAAGGTGAATGAGGGTATCAGGATTGGCGCCGACCTGCGGCCCTCGCCCGCGGCTCCGCGCCGTCCTCTACCAGAGGGAGAGGGTCATAAAGCGTGTCGCGCTCGACGGGTGTGCGGCCGGCATCTCGAATGAGTTTTTCTATTTGCGCTCGAGTTAAACCGGGCTTTGTCGGCGTTCCGGCGCCGTGAATGATTCTTTCTTCGATAATCGTGCCATCGAGATCGTCTGCGCCAAAACGCAAAGCGATCTGCGCCAGCGCAGGCGTCAGCGTCACCCAATAGGCTTTGATGTGAGGAAAGTTATCGAGCATGAGGCGGGAGACCGCAATCGTTTTCAGATCGTCCATGCCGGTTGTTGTGGGTAGGTGAGCGTAGACTGTATGTTCCGGGTGAAAGGCGAGCGGGATAAAACAATTGAAACCACCAGTCTCGTCCTGCAAATCCCGCAGCCGGATCATATGATCAACACGTTCTTCCAGGGTCTCGATGTGGCCATACAACATCGTCGCGTTCGAGCGAATACCCATTCGATGCACCCTCCGCGCGACCTCGAGCCATCGCGCGCCCGAAATCTTGTGCCCGGCAATCAACGGACGCGCTCGTTGGGCAAAGATTTCGGCTCCGCCGCCGGGACAGCTTCCCAGACCCGCCTCACGTAGTTGATTGATGACCCATTCGAGCGGCTTGCGTGTGATCTTGGTGAAGAAATCGATCTCGACCATCGTGAAGGCTTTGAGGTGGACAGACGGAAATCGGCTCTTCAGGCCGCGAAGCAACTCCAGATAATAGCCAAATGGCAGATCAGGATTTAATCCACCTACGATATGAAACTCGGTCAATGCATCCGAGTATTCCTTCTCGGCAAGCCGAAACACTTGCTCGAGCCGCATCGTATAGCCCCCGTCCTCTCCAGGCCTGCGGGCATAAGCACCTTGGCAAAGTTGGCAGTCGATGACACAAACGTTCGTGTAATTGATATGCCGGTTGACATTGTAGTAAGTGAAATTCTCGTTCAGCCTCTCGCGAACGTGATTCGCCAGACGGCCCACGGCCACAATATCGTTCATGCGATACAGTTCGACGCCCTCATCAAATGACAGACGCTCACCACGGTAGACCCTCTCTGCAATCGACATTGGCCGAATTATACATTCAGAATGCAAACGCGTATGCGCTGGGCTATTTTTTCACGCCGCTTTGCGGCTCATCAGCTGCTCTCGAATCGTGAGGGAGAGTAAGGTTCGAGATCGATGACAGATTGATGACCTTCGATCAGATCCGCAACAATTGTCGCAGTAATCGGTGCAAGCAGTACTCCGTTGCGATAATGTCCCGTGGCGTAATACACGCCGTGGACCTCGGTCGAACCTAGGATCGGAAGCTCATCCGGCGTGGCGGGACGTAAACCGGTCCACGTTTCCAGAATCGGATATGAACCCAGATAAGAAGAGATGGTCTGGGCGTCCGTCAACAATCGGCCCAGCCCTGCTGGCGTTACCGACGAATCGAATCCTGCATCCTCGTTGGTGGCTCCAACGATAAGTTCGCCCGTCGGGCGCGGAACCAAATAGGAATGGCCCCATCGGATCATGCGGCGAAATGCGCCCGGCGCCATGGCAAGCGAGAGAATCTGTCCTTTCCGCGGGGAGACCGGAATAGGTGGCTTGAGCCCGTTGAACTCGGCGCTCCAGACGCCGGAAGCGATGACGATTGACGCCGCTTGCATCGTCATGTGTGCGAAGTGGACCGTATTGGGGGAAACTGCATCGACATGTATTCCGGTGAGGATTTCTACACCACGCACGACACATGACTCCCGAATCGCATTCAATAGCAGGCGCGGTGCGACCGATCGTTCGCCCGGCATAAAAAGCGCGTGAATTGTTGGCACGGTAACGAGCGGTTCCATTTTCCTCACTTCGCCCGGCGGCAGCAGTTCAATTTCGAAGCCTGCCTGGTGCTGCCACTCATACCGGCGAAGGAGGGTCACAGCCGATTCTTCCGAGGAAGCAAGCGACAGCAAACCTTCTTTCGAATAGGCCACATCCAAACCCGATTCCTGTTGAAGTTCCTCCACGAACCGGTCATACATCCCGAGGCTGGTCCGGCAAAGTTGGAAAAATGGTCCTTGATCGTCCGCCTCGCTGAGCGGCGTCAACATACCAGCAGCCGCGTGGGACGTTCCCTGCCCTGTGGGGGCACGATCCAAGAGCAGCACGGATTTGCGGCTGGCGAGCTCGCGTGCGATAGAAAGCCCAATAACGCCGCCGCCAATCACGATCACATCATGCATAATTCGGAGGCAGACGGGGGCAATCGGGGAATCGGGGGACAGACACCGA
>Ga0209157_1000179_pt1 | contig 56684 bp, 51 predicted proteins | sample GraSoiAngelo_135_FD_185892 | JGI IMG/M metagenome (GOLD analysis project Ga0209157, IMG submission 185892) | Grasslands soil microbial communities from the Angelo Coastal Reserve, California, USA - 14_0929_05_40cm (SPAdes) (version 2) | ecosystem: Environmental > Terrestrial > Soil > Grasslands ... | reverse complement strand
TTGTGCATGTACAAAATCTTCCACGACTTCTTCGGCTACTTGAGCGTCATCAATAGTCTTGAACGTTCCGATCACCGTAAGATGGGCAGAATGGCCTGAGCCAAAGCTTTTCCAAATCTTCATACGAACCTCTTAGATTTATAGCGCGCGTGTTCCGCGTGATGGCGCGCTCCGCCGCCTTCGGGTCCATGGTGAAAGTGTGCGGGTCGATGTCGGCGAACACAGGCTTGAGTCCGGCTACGCGCGTTATTTCAGGAACCACCCAGAAGGTGAGCGCGGGGACGATGATCTCGGACCCGGCGGGTATGTCGAGTGCCTTCAGAATAAAGTAAAGCGCCATGCGCCCGTATTCGGTGGACACGGCACGGACGTGACCGCGCCCGCCAAGGACGCGGAGGAATTCATGCCCGAACTCCGCGATGTGAGGCCCCTGGACCAACTGTTTTTTGTTGCGGCACCGCGTGATGATTTCTGAGATGTTCGGTACCACCCGCATACCGAACCGGCAGATTGCAGCCATCGTTTCGTCTCACCCCCTGATGAAAAGTCCGAATATTACACTCGGTCGGCGAGAGAGACCAACGGAATTGGAATGGATCCGCCCAATGGTCGGTCGGAGTGCGGCAATAAGATGCATGAGCGGCCGCGGCAGTTTCCGCGGACGGCACTCCACATTGCAATGTTGATCTCGGCCATTGGCTCGGATATAAACAACACGCTAAGTCCTCCTCATGCTTCACCGTGGTGGTGAACTGGGCCCCGGACTTGAAGCGAAGCGGTTACACGACCAGGGAGCCGGTCTCCGATGTGTCATAGCCGGCGAGCATTTCCAGTTTGCGACGGAGAGCGGCGCGCTGCAAAACATCAAGGAAGGTTTGGATTGCGGGAAGCCCCATGGTCTTTTTTCGAAGCACCAGGTCATAACGTTCGCTGTGTAGCGGCAGGAAATCCAGACCGAATGTTTGGGCAGCCGACCGCGTGGCGAGGCAGACGTCCGCATCGCCGGACACAACGTTGTATGCCGCCGCCAAATGCCCTCGTGCCTCACGACCATAACCCTGGACTTCATTGCGGTCGATGCCCGCGTTTGCCAACAGCCGATCCAGCAGCGCGCGGCTGCCGGAGCCGGGTTCACGGTTAATGATGCGAACCGCTTTCCGAGCAAGGTCTTCTACTTTCTGCAACCGCTTGGGATTTCCTCGGCTGACAACGAGCCCTTCTTCCCAATGGGCGAAAGTAATGACGCTGAAGTCTTTGCCGGGAAATTCCTTTCGCAAATACGGCAAATTGAATTCGCCCGTTTTCGGATCTTCGAGGTGAGACCCTGCAACGTGAACCTTCCCCTCTTTTAGCCAGGTCAGCGCCAGTTTGCTTGATGCTGCTGCCGGGATGATCTCGATGCCACCGATTTTTTCGACCATATGCGCGAGGAGGTTCGCGGCAGGGTCACAGCCCGCGAGAACGAGTCTTCTTGCCGATGCCTCGTCCTTCGCAAATACCACGAGTTCCGCACGACGGCTGGTCTGGCCGGGGCGTTGTATAATCCCATCCGCTTCAGGCATGTAATAGGGGGATGCGCTCACTGGCACGCTTATCCACCGCGTTTCTACCTGGCACAAACGCACTGGTTGGCCCTTTCCCACGGCCGTACCACTGAGAACTTCGGCGGCAAGGGATTCCGGTCCCTCCTGTCGATCCTCTTCAAGGGTGAAGAGCTCGTCAACCGTGACTTCGAGTTCCTGCGCGAGGTGCAGAGCGACCTCCGTGTTTGGAACATACGTTCCCGCTTCTATTGCGTAAATCGTCTGGCGGCTCACGTTCACGCGCCGTGCGAGTTCAGAGGCACCAATCCCTCGGCTGTTGCGTATTTCACCGACTTTGTTCTTGACGTTTTGCTTCACTGTTGGCGCATCCTTTGTTAGACAGCTGACTGGTTAAAAACGAATCTTTCCTACCAACTCGAATACGCGTGGGTTGCCGGCCGTGGTAATCGAACCGAATGCCGCGCTGCCGAAGCTTCCATTCGGATCGCCAAGGGGCGGTGTGTTGGTCACGTTAAATGCCTCAGCCCGTAATTCCAGATTGACCGTTTCTCGAATTGGAAAGGTTTTCCCGATCATCAGATCGGCGTTTTGTAAACCCGGCCCTCGGACTGGATTGCGTGAGCTGCTGCCGATAACGAATTGAGTGGCTGCGGTAAATGCGGATGTATCGAAATATCTCGCGACACTCCGGGCCGCAAAGTTGTTGGGATTGCCGACGCGGTTCGGCCGTTGAACGGCGAAGCCAAGGCTGGAGTTGTTATTGGTAGCCTGCGTGACGGGAACGGCGTCCCCCGACTGCAGGCGAACCAGGCCAGCAATTTGCACTCCTGAGAGTTTCCACAGGCGCGGGATATCATAGGTCCAGCCTGCGGCAAAGACGTGGGGAATATCTCCACTGGAAACATCCTTTTCCAGATGCCGATTGTAAGCATCCGCTGCTCCAGTGTTGTTGAGGACAGGGCCAGTGAAGATGGTTTGCGAGAACACGCTTGATGCATCGTCAATCAGCCTGGAGTACGTATACGAGGCATTCATCGTAAAGCCGCGAGATAATCGCTTCTCCAGTTTCAGCCCGACAGCATTGTAGGTGGAATTGCCGACGTTATCCCTGAATAGCGCCACGGTAGTGAAGCGCGGAAAGGGCCGCAACAACTGCTGCTGCGTAATCGTCGCAGTTCCGAGGGATGAAGAAGCCGGAATCGAACCGAAGAAAGGATTTGGCACCCGCGCCAACAGCGCGCCTCCCCGTGATAAATACTGCGTCGGAAGCTGATTGATGTTGGCATCCGGAATGCCCAGACGCGTGTTCTTGGAACCAAGATAAGCCACCTCGATATTCCACGTGTCTTTAAAACTCTTGCCGATCGTTAAGTTTCGCTGCTGAGAGTAACCGGAACCATTTGTACGGTCTACGCCGAAGACGCCTTGACCCAAACCGGAACCGGGATTCGGAGCCGTAGCCTGTACGGTCGGCCCGCTGGACAACGTGAAGGCCGCATTCACATTGTCCTGCGACTGTTGACCCACTGTCTGGATAAACGGAAATTGAGGCATTGTAAACGGAGTGGTGATTCCGGACTGCTCGAAAAAGATCAAGCCGTACCCGGCCCGCACGACCCAGGCATCCGCAATCCGATACGCCAGACCGAGGCGGGGACCGAAATCACAGCATTCCAGGTTACGAGCCGTGTGCGGGAAGTCCAACACTTGCGTAGCGAGATTGAAGACTGCACCCTGATTACGAACTTCGGTCGACGGGAAATTCAGCGTGTATCGCGTCCCGGCATTTAGCGTGAGACGCGGCGAGAGTTTCCAATCATCTCCCAGAAAAAACTCTGCAATATGAGCGCGTTCCTGAATGACATGATTCTGGATGTCGATCGTGAAGGAATTCACTTGCCCCAGCAAAAGAGAAGCGAAGGCATTACCGCTGTTGGCGACGGCCGGGTTGTTTGTGCCTGTTGTCGTGAATGAGAATGCCCCTGTCGGGTTCGCCGGGTTCAGAACATCTAGAGCTTCGCGGCGAATATCCGTACCGAATTTGATGGTGTGGCGGCCTCGCACAATTGTGACTGTGTTGAGGAACTCAGTAATAGATGTTGTGAAATTGGAGTTGGCGGCCGTGGCCGGTCCGATTTGTTGGAATCCGGCGACAGTGAAGATTGGCAGCACGGAGCCGAATGAATTTGGGGGAAGTCCGGGAATGGTAATTCCTCCATTCTGAAGAGAAGCTTGATTGAGATCGCGCCGCGAATACCCGACGCGGAACTGATTCAGAGTCGATGGAGAAAACGCCCAACTGTAATCGCCGACGAATACGTCCCCGCGCGTGATGGCGTGTCCAATGACGCCCGATGTCAGGCTCCCGCTGCCATCCGGCAATGGAGTGACCGGCGTATCGTCGTCGCGGAAATAGGTGTACCTCGCAAAGAGGCGGTGTTTTTCAGCGAAATAGCGGTCAATCCTGAAGTCGGCCTGATCCTGATTGTCAGGCTCCGTCGCCGTGCGTACGAAGTTATTCGCTCCCGCCACATTGGGCAAAGGATAGTGCTGAAGTATTTGGGCGCCGGCCTTATCGAAGCGATCCGTAGGGATCGTGTTGTTTTGGAATTGCGTCCTGCTGGGTGCTGCAGGGTCGAAAATCGGTTGAGTAGAGATGCCCTGCCGCTGGGCAAGCGTCGGAACGACGCTAAATCGTGTAACGCCAGTCCGGAGTCGCGTGCCTTGCCAATCCCCGAAGAAAAATGTTTTATTCGGCTGGATCGGACCGCCGAACGTTGCGCCATATATGTTGCGGCGGAACTCGGGCTTGGAGCCGGGCTGAGCAAAGAAATTTCGCGCATTGAGAGCTTCATTCCGGAAGAACTCAAATACACTGCCATGGAACTGATTTGTCCCAGACTTTCCAATGACCATGACGGTTCCGCCGTTCGACCGCCCGTATTCGGGAGAGTATGCGTTCACGTTCAGCTTGAACTCGGCAATCCCGTCGATGATGGGATAGTAGACGACCTGTCCCGGTTCAGGCTGCAGAACGCTGATGCCGTCATACATGTACTCGTTTGTCCGAGGTCGGCTGCCATTGATTCGCGGTAACACCGATCCACCGCCGGGAAGAGCAACGCCTGGTGCCATCGTCACGAGAGGAATGAAGTTTCGGCCGTCCAGTGGCAGCGTTGTCACCTTCTTTTCATCCACATTCATACTCACTTCGCCACTGGCGGTTTGCAGCACGGATGCCGCGGCGGCGACCTCGACTGTTTGCGAGTTTTCCCCAATCTGGAGTTGAATGTCGAGCGCGGTACGTTCGGCGAGGCGCAAAGTGATTCCGCTCTGCCGATACACCCGGAACCCTGGGTGTTCTACCGTCACGACATAGTTGCTGGCCGGAAGACCGACCAGGTGGTACTCACCCCGATCATCGGAAGTTCCCGAATAGCGCACCATCGTCGCCTGATCCTTCGCTTGGATTACCGTTCCCGGTACGGGAAGGCCGGAAGCGTCGCGAATAACACCGAATAATTCGGCGCGGCCCGCTTGCGCCGCAGCAGGTGTTGGAAGTGAACGGATAATTAGCACGATTAGGACTGCGTGCATTCGTATTGTCATGTATCGTTATTTATAAACGACACTGTACTGTTATAACAACAACTAAAACAACAATTCCCGGACTTTAAAATACGAATTCGTCTGTCATTAACAGACAGGGTTATTTGTACAGGAAATGCCGCCGCAAAGAAGACGCGTTTTGCCTGACGAATGATTAATGGCGAGTTTGCCGCGAATGGTGCAAGGGAGGTTTCATTTGACTCTATATCTCCAAACCGACCACTCGCATCAGCTCCAAAGCGTTACTCTTCTGTACGACGCCGGGGAGCATGCGGTAGCTGAAGAACATTTTGCCCCCTTCCAGGTAATCTTCGAAATGGACGTTTGCCGCGCGCGGCGCCAGTGCATCCGCGACTGCGGCTAGCGCGAGGTCGTGAGTGGTGACCAGACCGATCGCGCCACGCCGGATCAACCCGCGGACAATGCCTTCGGCGCCGATCGCGCGGTCATGCGAGTTTGTTCCGTGCAGAACCTCGTCCAGAAGAAATAGAACCGGCAATCCGTTGCCTGTCAGATCCATGATTTGCCGGATACGCTGAATTTCCGCATAGAAGCGGGAAGTGCCGGCCTGAAGCGAGTCCTGAATTCGAAGTGTGGCGCCGATGGCAAGAGGAGACAACCTCAGCCGGCGCGCCCGGACCGGAGCTCCCGCCAAACCCAGCACCGTATTGATGCCAACCGTACGGAGCAGCGTGCTTTTGCCCGACATGTTCGATCCGCTCACGACGAGCAGTTGAAGCCCGGCGTTGATCTGAACCGAATTCGGAACACACCGGGCCACCGGCAGCAGCGGGTGACGCAGGTCTTCACCCTCGAACGCGGGGCCATGTTCGACAAGTTCCGGGAAAGGATCGGCAGGATGTTCAAACGTGTAACCGGCTAAGGCACACAATGCCTCGAACTCTCCTACAATCGAAAGCCACGTTGCGATTTTCGGACCGCTCTGCCTGCGCCAGGACTCGACAGCGAACGCGATTTGGGTTCCCCATAGCAGAAATGTGAAGGGTGCAAAAATAACTTGAGTTACCAGAAACAAGACCGCGGCAACAGCGCCGTCGCTTCGCTTCAGCGTCAATAAGTCGATTAATCGAACCAGACGCGCGATCTGGCGCGAGGGCGGCAGATCACCGGTTTCAATCGAGGATCGTAAGCCAACGAGTTTGGCCGAATGGAATGTCTCGCGCTCCAGTCGCGATAGCATGAGCGATAACATCTCGAGATCCTTCTTCGGCCCTTCAACCGCGGACAGGATCTGACGAACGCGGGCTCGATAGAGCAACGCGAAAATGCCTGCCGCCATCAGTGAACCGTAGTAAAGAAGGTAGCTATTAGGATTTCCGGTTACCAGCATCAGTGAAAATGTCACAACCACGGATGCGGCGAACGCCCGTGCGGCAACCCGCGGCCATGAATCTGAAACAAGAGGCGGCCATATGCCCCACTGTTTCATTGTGTCCGGATGAATAGACGACCGGATGTCCGGTCCCAGGCCGGCCAGATCTTCACGCAGATCGAGCCGGTTGCGCAGTTCCTCGAGCGCTTCCTGGCGGGCTCGTATTTCAGAGCAGCCGGCGGGCGCTTTGAGCCAGCCTGAAAGAATCTCTTCTCCGGATTGCGTGCGCGCCGTGCACAACAACTCGAAGAGCGATCCTTTGCCGAAGATATCCAGGTCCGCCGCATAGGCGTGCGATTCGTCCATGTTGCCCGGCGAATGTCCACGCCCGATCCAACGATCCTCGATCCGGTCGAGTCCATTCTCGTAAAAGGCAACGGCTCGCTTCGCCCGGCGCTTCACCTGAAGTACGCGTTCGTGGAGGATCACCAGGGCCAAAAACAAAACGATTGGGCCGAGCAGCCACCATGGCGACAGTACCTCACGCGAAAGACTCAGCCAAATGGCGAGGACAAATAGGACGGCCGTGGCGAGCCGTACCTGCGCAATCCGAAGATCGAACCGTTCATACCGTTTCACGGTTTTTCGCCGGGCATCAAGACGTGTGCTGTATTCCAGATGAGGGTCGCTCCGAGGACCGGACTGCATGACTGGACATGATATTACCAAGACACAGATCGCACCGCACCGCCGGCAGTTTCGCAGTTGCGAACAAAGATTTTGAGGGCACCTGGGGGGCGCAGATCATCGACGCGCTGCAACCCCGGACTGGGGAGCACCCGGTCATCAAGAAAGGCTTCGGTGGGTTCTCGAACACGCCACTCGATACCATCCTACGCGCTATGGGCGTGACCACCTGCGTTGTCGCTGGCGTCACCACGTGCGTCTGCGTGTCGACGACCGTACGCGGCGGAGTCGAGCATAATTATCGAATGATCCTGGTTAAAGATGCGGTGGCCGAGATCAACCACGAGACCCATGAAGCGGAACTCCAGACGATGGCCCGCCTTTTTGCCGATGTGAAGACGACCGACGAGGTGGTCGCCATGCTCACCGGCGCCAAGGAGGGGCGAGGGTTGCACGCAGCGCGGTATTGAGCGCGCGAAACCTTGAGCTAATTCGAGACATTCTTCAAGCAGGCGGCCTCGAACGGACGACGCTCCGGCGTTTAATAGACAGACCTGAGGCGCCGAACAGCGTGCGAATTCCGTGTTCTCGGCATGGCGATAGAATGTGGTGACCATGCTGGTTGCGACAAGTTATTTCGGAAATCGGATTCTTCGCCACGTCAGGATGGATGTCCGGAGACTTCGCAATGAAGGTTTCGATATCGTCGTGCACACATTCAGTGAGAACGACCTTCGGTTCTACCGGAAATCGGTCCGGGATATTGTTGAGGTGACGAAGGAAACCGGCATGCGCGTGTGGATTGATCCGTGGGGAATAGGCGGAGTCTTCGGCGGGGAAGCGTTCTCTGATGCGGCACTGCACCACCGGGATTGGCTGCAAGTCGCTGCTGACGGAGATAAGCTACCGGCCTGTTGTCCCAGTAACCCGGGTTTTCAGGGTTTCATACGCGAGTGGACGGATGCTGCTCTAGAAACCGGGGCAGATGCTGTGTTTTGGGACGAGCCCCACTTCTATTCAAATGAAACGGAGCGCATAGGTTGTTATTGCAAGTATTGCCAAGACCTTGCTGAACGGGGGAAGCCGGCCATTGGATCTTTTTTGCGTGAGGTGTGCGGTAAAGTAAAAAGCCGAGGTAGCCAGAACGTCGTGTGTTTGTTGCCGTCGAGTCTGGAACGCAAGGACACACTTGACTGGAACGAAATTGCAGGACTTGAGAGTGTAATGAATATTGGTTCTACTCCATTCTGGGGAATGCAAGGTGCCGATCCAGAGAAATACGTAGGCCTCATCGGGCGGAAACTGATGGGAGCTGCATCGCGTGCACGCATTCAAACCCATCTGTGGATACAAGGGTTCAGGATTCCTGCCGGGAGAGAGGAAGAGATCACCAGAAGCACAATTGCCGCGGGACAGCTTGGAATCGATGTTATCGCGATGTGGGGATTCGATGCATGCGAGTCGATGTCTTTCTTGTCATGCGAACGTCCACAGATGGCCTGGGCAGCTTTCCTGAAAGCTATCGGGCAGTTGCGAGATCGGCACGAATGATCCTCCTCACGTCCTCTGCGAGGAAGGGAATTTGGTGTAAGATTCCCGCACAAGGAGATAACCCTAAATGTCACGTAACGGCCTTTTGCCAGGAGTCCTTTTCTGCGCATTGGTTTTTGTGTGCGCAATTTCGTTGGCCAGGTTAATTGCGGCGCCGGCTCGCGTCGGTGATGCGAAAACCGATCAAGAAGTCCTTAAAGCAGACGCTGACTGCAATGCCGCCGAATTACGCGGCGACATCAAAGCCATGGATGCTTGTGAAACGGACGACTTCACGCACACACACGCCAGCGGCGAGGTGGAGTACAAACCAGGGTATTTGAAGGGTGTCGGAAGCGGAGAGCACAAGTTTTTGACGCTCGATAAGACCGATGTTCATGTCCGCTCGTACAACGGCGACTCCGCCGTAGTCGAGAGCCACATCCATCTGAGAGCCAATAACAGCGGCAGGATTGCCGATGTCAATAACCAGTTGATAACCGTCTGGGTGAAGCAGCAGGGAAAATGGCGTGAAGCGGCATGGTTCGCCGTCGGTCTGCGGAATCCAGGCGCCCAGGCGGCGGAAAAGAAGTAATTTTCGTTACGTCAAGGCGGAACCGCGACGGTGCCAGTCGATGACGGCGGTAGTTTAACCATCCAAAGCTCAGACCGACATCGGGGCCAGCATTGAGACAGGAATACCCATAAAAACAGCTGGGGAAAGGGGTTTCTTAAACATGAGGATGTTGACTGCACCCCTCTTGGCGCTGACCGTGGTTCTCTTCGGGGGTTGTTTCGAAGCAAATGCTCAGAATGCCCCCGTAGCTATGCCTCTCAAATCGGTTCCAACGTTTTCTACTGCCAATATTGGACGCCAAGGCCATTTCTACGTGGGCGGCAAGTGGATGGGGGAGCCAGGCAAGGAACATATGCGCGGCGCCATGTACGTTGAGGTGTGGGTACCGAAGGAGATTCGCTACAAGTATCCGATCGTGTTCGTACAATCAGGCGGGGGCCAAACCAACGTAGCCTTGCTGCAAACACCGGACGGGCGGCCGGGCTGGGCCTATGACTTCGTCAACAGGGGCTACACCGTGTACATGTTGGATCTTCCGGGGCGAGGGCGTTCGGCCTATGTTCCGGGCGTTGACGGCGAAATGACTCCGCCGCGTACAGGATCGTTAATGGAAGAAGTTTGGTCGAGCGGCCGTCCCCCTGCGACTCCGCAGAGCACTTGGCCGCAGTACACGAAGCACACGCAATGGCCGGGCGACGGTCCGAACAAAGGGAAAATGGGCGACCCAATATTCGATTATTACGCCAAGACTGACAGCCAGACACCAACCGGCGCGGATTTGGAAAAAATTGCCGCGGACGACATCGAGGAACTGCTGGACTTAATCGGCCAACCGGTCATTTTGCTGCTCCACTCGGGCGCAGCACCCTCTGGTTGGATGGCCGCGGATGCCCGGCCGAAGCTGGTCAAGGGCATCGTGGCAGCCGAACCAGTCTCCCCACCCATCGAGGAGGCGGAAAGGGGGAGATCAGGTCCCGGGCGTCTCTGGGGCGTGACCAATCTGCCTGTTCATTACGACCCCCCGATCAAAGACCCGTCCCAATTGCGGCCCGTTCGCCAGGAAAAGCCGGATGGGCCGGGCCTCGTCCCATGCTGGGTTCAACAGGAACCCGCGCACAAGCTCGTAAACATGCAGGGCATCCCGGTTCTCAATGTATCGGGACAGGCGAGCTATCACCGTCCGTATTCCCATTGCACAGCCAAGTGGCTCAATCAGGCAGGTGTAAAGACTACGTACGTGAACCTCGAAGATGTCGGGTTGCCCGGCAATGGCCATCAGATGATTTCCGAGAAGAACAGTGCTGAAATCGCCAAATACTTCATGGGCTGGCTTGAGAAGAACGTTCGCTGAGCAGATGAAGTTGAGCCAGATGATGCAGAACACGAATAGGCGAAGTGTCCGAGACCATTGCGTGCTCATAACTCGCGCAAAACGCCGCAGGATTTACGCATTTGGCGCCGATACCTAAACATATGGCGACTTTCGATAACCGACCTCGAAAATTGCGGATCAGCATCTCGCCCTGAGCGGAAGGTCGTGCATAAAAGGCTGGCTTAATTCCAGCCCATAGGCGCCGCAGTTCGTCAGAGAAATGCAGGAATTGAAATTCTTCGGCGTGCCCAACCGCGTTACGATTTTGAACAACAAGGATGCACACAATGAGACACACGTTTTGCATTGCCGCCCTCGCGTTCATGCTAACGCCCCTCGCAGCCCAAATTCCTCCAGCGCAGAAGCCGTCGTTTCGATTAAAGCAAACAAATCTGGAAACCGGATCGTGTTGCCAACAGCGAGCCCTGGTGGAAGATTTTCAGCGACAAACGTGTGGCTGCAATCGCTGCTGCAATTTGCCTATCGGCCGCGGAACGGATTGCTCATGAGAAATCAGATCGTGGGAGGGCCGAGTTGGATGAATACCGATCAATTTGATATTGAGGCAAAAGCTGAAGCAGACGCAGGGGTGATTCCGGCCGAAGAAATGCAATTGATGGTGGAGCAATCTCAAGAATATGGTCGCGGTGGTGCCACCGGCCATGTGCTACGCGAAGGCGTGACCGGTTGTTTGAGCTACTGGGCTGTGTAACCGCCATCAACTGGCAGAATCTGTCCGGTGATGAACGATGCGCCATCGGAACAGAGCCAGACGACGGTGTTAGCAATCTCTTCCGGCTGGCCGATGCGTCCCATAGGGCCTTCCAGCATCTGCCTCACTTCAGGCGTAACTGCAAAGTCGCGATACATTCGCGTCTCAATCGGCCCGGGCGCGACGGCATTGACTCGAACATTCTGTTTGGCGTATTCCAGCGCGACCGATTTGGTCAGCCCGTTGACGGCGTGTTTGCTGGCAACGTAGATCGGAGCTGTGGCCGCGCCGATCAGTCCCGCGACGGAAGAGTTGTTGACGATGGCACCGCCGCCGGTCTTCAGCATCGCCGGAATCTCGTGCTTTAGCGACAGCCAAACGCCTTTGACATTAATATCCATGATTTGATCGTAGGCTTCCTCCGTTTGTTCGGGCAACGGCGTCAGCATCTGCTCGACACCGGCGTTGTTGAAGGCAAAATCAAGCCGGCCGAATTTTGCCAGCGTCTGTTCGATCATCGCTTTGACATCGCTCGCTTTAGAGACATCGGTTTTCACGAAGATCGCTTCGCCGCCCAAGGCTTTGATCTCGGCGATGACTTCATGGCCTTCTTTCTCGCGGCGCCCGCTGACGACGACCTTCGCGCCCTGTTTGGCAAACTCGATTGCGGCAGCGCGGCCAATACCGGCATTGCCACCGGTGATCAATGCAACTTTTCCTACGAATTGACTCATGGAGTGCTCCCTCCTTGAAACTTCTTACATCCATTGTTGATGAGCGGCGGTTGGTGATCTTTGCCATCGAAGCTCCACTGGGCGAATCACCTGGCTATTTACCCATCCCAATCCGGGCCGGCGAGGAATCACACAAACCCAAGCGATGTCCTCGGATTTGACGCTACTTCGTGACGCTGAACGAAAACAACTCGGAGAATTACGGGGTGAAATGGCACTTTCTCCCACGATTAACCAACTACGCGCTCTAGCTTGCCCTGGCCTCTTGAACGCTCGAGTGTGTTAGCGGATTGCCCGAAGTTTCTCGACGTGCTCGCTCGTGAAGAGCCGACGATCCCGTTCCCCCTCGGCGCATCTGGATATTTGCCTATCTTGATTCTCCAGCGCAGCGGTTCCAGACTGATCGAACTGCTCCACATTTCCGCAAGGCTCAAATCGACGGCTGCCGGTTGCACGCCCAAGGTCCTCACGCGTGCCCCAAAACTAAACCCTGGGCGACTTTTCGTTACGCATTTGGTTCCTCAGAGTGAGAGTCAGAAATCGCCAGATCTCGGCTGCACGACGGGCAGAAAATACATCACTAGCCTTTGATTGAAGCCAAGCCGCGGGCCATCAGCGAGATGACAAACCACTGGCTAGTAAACATTCCCTGCGTTCATCAGCAGTTCCTTACTCGATATTCAGTAAATGTGCGTTTGTATGAATTTCTGCCTACCCGTTCTAATCAGACGAAGGAACTCTCGATTAGAAGCTGGAAGTCTTTTATTTGTGTGCGTCAAGTTCTGCAAAAACGTATCTACGGCTTCGCCTCATATTTGCGCGCCCAGGCAGAGCCTAGGCACGAGGAAATATAACAGGGAAAGGAGAAGTATAATGGGGAGTCTACACACTAGAACTATAGTAGCCACACTGCTGGTGGTTTTAGGGGTTGCCCTGGTCGGCACGCCTGCAGCCTACACGCAGAAGAAGCCCAACATACTCGTCATCATGGGTGACGACATCGGCATGTGGAACATCGGCGCCTACCACCGCGGCCTGATGGCTGGACGGACACCGAATCTCGACAAGCTGGCCAAGGAAGGGATGCTCTTCACCGACTACTACGCGGAGGCGAGCTGCACGGCGGGTCGGGCCAACTTCATCACCGGCCAGCTCCCCATCCGCACCGGCATGACCACGGTCGGCCAGGCGGGTGCCAAGACCGGCCTGCCGGCCGAGGCCATCACCATCGCCACCGCGCTCAAGGCGCAGGGCTATGCCACAGGTCAGTTCGGCAAGAACCATCTGGGCGACCGGAACGAGTTCCTGCCCACGGTGCACGGCTTCGACGAGTTCTTCGGCTACCTCTATCACCTCGATGCGATGGAGGACCCGGCGCACCCCAACTATCCGCAGAACCTCTTGAACGTCGTCGGCCCGCGCAACATGGTTCACAGCTGGGCCACGGATACGGACGATCCGACCGAGATGTCGCGCTGGGGCAAGGTCGGGAAGCAGAAGATCGAAGACGCCGGCACGCTCTATCCGAAGCGGATGGAGACCGTGGACGACGAGATCCGCGATCTCGCCCTCGGCTTCATGGACAAGGCGAAGAAGGACGGCAAGCCCTTCTTCGTATGGCTCAACCCGACGCGCATGCACATCGTCACGCACCTCTCCCCGAAGTACCAGGCGATGCGCAGCTCGAAGAATGGCTGGTCGGAGGAAGAAGCCGGCATGGCCCAGCTCGATGACGACATCGGTCTGGTGATGAAGAAGCTCGAGGACATGGGTGAGGACGAGAACACCATCGTCGTCTTCACGACCGACAACGGCACCGAGGTCTTCACTTGGCCCGACGGAGGGACGACACCCTTCGCGCAGAGCAAAGGGACGATCATGGAAGGCGGCTTCCGCGTGCCGGCCATCGTGCGCTGGCCCGGCAAGGTGCCGGCTGACACGGTGCAGAACGGCCTCATGTCCGGGCTCGACTGGTTCCCCACCTTCCTTGCCGCCGCCGGCAACACGACGATCACGGACGACCTCTTGAAGGGCGTGAAGGTCGGCGACCGGACCTACAAGAACCACCTCGACGGCTACAACCAGATGGACATGATCACCGGCAAGGGCCCGTCGAAGCGCCACGAGATCTTCTACCTGGGCGAAAGCACGATCGGCGCGATCCGGATCGACGATTACAAGTTCCGCTTTATTGATCAGCCCGACGGGTGGCTCGGCGAGAAGTCCCATTCGGACGTCCCCTACATCACGAACCTGCGGCTCGATCCGTTCGAGCGTCAGGGCTGGCCCGGCAATGGCACGAAAGACGGTGCTCAGCAGTACTTCGACTGGTTCAAGTTCCAGTTCTGGCGCTTTGTCTTCGTGCAGGAGGTCGTGGCGAAGGAGCTTCAGACCTTCCTCGACTATCCGCCGATGCAGCGGGGCGCGAGCTTCAATCTCGACGCCGTGAAGGCGGAAATGACGAAGCGGATGCAGCAGGCCCAGTCTGCAGGCACCGGCCAGTAACAGAAATGGCCCGCACGGTGGGCGGGCCGTACGGGCCCGCCCGCATGAAACAAGCCATCATGAGAACCATTTTTGCTCGCAGTGGATGTGCTTGCAGTTGCTCCCTACGGGTAGAAGGTCCGGGCGGGCAGCGCAGGAGGGTCCGAGAAGGAGCGTTCCGTGGTTCAACGTTTTGAGGCGACTACACCCCGACACGCTGGTCGGCAACAGCGATCGCGGACGCAATAAGGAGCAATATGAAGACACTGTTGAGCGCGATTCTAGTGTGGTTGGTAGGAACAACCTGCATCTGGGCACAGCAGCCCACGCAGAACGATGAAGAGGAAACGGCACGCCTGGCCAAGGCGGTTCAAAATCCCGTTGCGAACCTGAGCACTCTTCCGCTCCAAAACAATTTGAACTACCCGATAGGCGACTTCAATCGCTATCAAGATGTCATGAATATCCAACCTGTGATTCCTGTTGGAATCGGGCAATGGAACCTCATCACGCGCGCCATTCTCCCGGTGATCAATCAGGGTGACGTCACCAGGCCGGACGGCTCGAGAGCAGGTCTCGGCGACCTCGAGATCAGTTCCCGCGAAACCCGGAAAGCTAATCTGGGGTGTTGGACCTGCCTTTTTGATTCCGACAGCTACTGCAAGTGTGCTCGGCACAGGCAAATGGAGTGTGGGCCCCACGGCTGTTGCGCTGGTGCAACCTGAGCACTGGACTATCGGACTCTTGGCAAGCAATGTATGGTCGTTTGCTGGACAGGACTCGCGCTCAGCCGTCAACTCGTTCTTGATGCAACCCTTCATCAACTATAATATGCCAAAGGGCTGGTTCATCACCACGTCGCCGATCATCACGTCCAATTGGAAACTGGCCTCAGACGAGAGATGGCTGGTGCCTTTCGGCGGCGGAGTGGGCCGGGTTTTCAAAATCGGCAAACAAGCGGTCAACGCGCAGGTTCAAAACTTCTACAACGCGATTCATCCGGATACGCTTCCGTTTCCACAGTGGCAATTGCGAATGGAATTCTCATTGCTGTTCCCGAAGGAAAAGTAGAGTCTTGCAACGCGTCAAACACGAAGACGGTTGGTGCGTTCGTGACGGTCATTCGTTCGCCGGTTTCCAACTGTTCGATTGGACGCGTTCTGAGCCTCCAGACACACACATTTTTGTTTTGAATCCTTCCCTGCACGATTACTCATCGAAAACGCCGCAGTGTTTACCAAGCCGTCCTTAACTCCCAGGAATCTTAATCTGGGAAACTTAGAATGACTACCGTGTCATGCGCGCTATACACTGCGCAAACCCAACTCGTAGCCGGTGGCTACATTCGCGATAGTGAGCAATTCGTTTCTCGCGGCGTGTCCTTCGGGCGCGAAGCCGACGTGGCACCAGCGGCCGAACTCGTGGATGATTTGATGCGCCGGGATGCCGGAGGTCGCGATGGCGCGGCAAACCGCGAGAGGCGGGCCGAACGCCGGGCAGAGGATATCCGCGGCCAGACCTTGCGTGTGCATGGAATTTTTCGAGCCTCCGACCATTTGATTCAATCGGGGAGAGCGGTAGCCGCTGGTCACATGAATGGCGTTGTTTCGCAGGGCGGCGCGCACCAACTCCAGGCCCTCGGCTAATTGATGACCTCGGGGCCCTCGTCTCGATCCTCGACGGGAATCCGAACTTCGTCAGCGAGGATATGCAATCCGGTTATTCTGTCGTAGAAATGAAGTCCGCGACTCTCCTTGCGCACCTTCATCCAGTGATTCCAGTTATTTTGATTTCTGTCGGATATTTCAGGAGCATGAGCCTGATAAGCCCTCCGATTTCGGTAGACCGAATACCGGAAACCGTCACGGTTTGCTCGTCTCTTTCGACGTCACAAGGATTATCAATTCCCATATCGAAGTTGGAAGCTGTGGGCCCGAGAATAGTCACTGCCGGAAGCCGGTTTTCCCAAGCCTGCAGAAAGGCATTAACATCCGGGTAACGCCCTTCCCATTGTGCATGTACAAAATCTTCCACGACTTCTTCGGCTACTTGAGCGTCATCAATAGTCTTGAACGTTCCGATCACCGTAAGATGGGCAGAATGGCCTGAGCCAAAGCTTTTCCAAATCTTCATACGAGCCTCTTAGATTTGATGAATCGCAAGGAAAATCTTTTAGAATGCAGTTCACTATGTGAACAAACTAGAGCCATCCTCGGCAAGACCTTTGGCAGCACCCCACAACGGTATTTTGGGGTACGTGATTGAGCCGGGCTAATCTGCTTCGTAAAGGCCTTTCATGGGGTCGACCTTCGAGCTTGACGCCGAATACCACTTTGTGGAAGCTTACTGAAACGATCCGAGGGAGAATCCGATTATGGATCCGGTAAGACGCAAATTACTAAAAACAGGCGCCGCGGTGACGGCCATGGCCGCTGCGCCGGGCGTATTTGGTCAGCAGACTGGAAAAGGAGGCGCCATGGCTTTCTACGAAAAGGGCTCCGTTCGCATCCACTATGAGGAGTACGGTTCCGGCTTCCCGCTGTTGCTGATTGCCGGTGGGGGACTGGACTCGACGATCGCGGGCTTGACAAACCCGTTTAAGGCAATCGAGGAGTTCAAGGGAGAATACCGTTGCATCGCGTGTGACCTGCGCAATGCCTCCAAAGGACAGTCCACCGGTCCGCTGGAGGTCGACCGCCCGTGGGATTCATACACCGATGACCACATCGGCGTGATGGATCACCTGGGGATCAACAAGTTCTTTGTGATGGGCTTCTGCATTGGCGGCCCCTTCATTTGGAACCTCCTGAAGCGAGCGCCCGATCGTGTTGCCGCGGCCGTGCTGGCGCAGCCGAGCGGTTGGCGGCCGGAGCTGCCCACTTACAACTACGACAACAATATGATGAGCTGGGGCCCGGAACTGGTTAAGCGCCGGCCGGAGATCACGATGGCAATGGTCGACAAATTTCTCACCAAAATGTACAAAAACGTCGACTTCGTCTACACCGTCTCGCGCGATTTCGTGCGCCAATGCCAGAATCCGTTGCTGATTCTCCCGGACGATATCCCGCCGCACCCATATAAGGTGGCGATGGAATGCGCTATGCTCGCGCCGAAGGCAGAAGTGAGTATGTACCCGTGGAAGGAGCCCAAGGAGCGGATTCCCCTGGCGGTGCGTCAGATCCATTCGTTCCTGAAGGCGCATCGGCCGGATACTGCGTAAGTGGAGATTCCAAAATTGGAGATTGCTGTATTGCTTCATTGAAGAAATAGTCTCAAATGAAGCAATGCAGCAATCTGATGGGCCACGCTAGAGTTTCGCAACCTTGCGATTACTCAACACGTCTGGTGGATACGCACGGAGGACATGACACCTTTGGTGAATACCCCTTGAACGTGAACTTATAGGCCCCCGCACCTCCACTATGTCCGTCGGCTCCACTGAGTTCGGCTTGGACCGCGTAAACGTTGCCTTTGTGATCAACCGCAATCAAGTGGCCCGGGGGGTCCCCTTGCGGCGAACCGATGTTGAATGATCCAAGAACCTCGAGGGTCTTGCGATTGAGTATGTAGATGTCTGGGGCCCCGGCGACATAGAGGAACCTCTGGGCCGCATCCGGGGAGAACGCCACAGATCTTGCCTGAAGCGGATACTTGCTGTCGAGGCCAACGAACTGCTCCTCGATAAATTTGCCGTCGGGCGTAAAAACCTGCACTCGCTTGTTGCCACGATCCGCGACATATACCAATCCGTCGTTGGAAATATTCACATCATGCACAGGCGATCCAAACTGCTGCAGAACTTCAGAAACCGCAACCCACGGGTTTCTCGCAGGCTCGGAGCGTGGCGGACGCGCGTCGATATCGAGTGGCTTATGGCCATACGCACCCCACATGCGCTTGAACTGCCCCGTGTCTGCGTCATACACCATGATGCGGCTGTTGCCGTATCCGTCGCTGACGAATAGTTCGTTCGTTTTGGGGTAAACATAAAGCCTGGTGGCTCCTTTGAGGACTTGCGTCGCGTTGCTTCCGGTCTGGCCGCTCTTGCCAATGGCCATCACAAATTTGCCTTCCTTCGTGAACTTGAGAACTTGATTGTCATTCGGAAGACTCGCGGGGTTGTTTGATTTTCCGTCGGCGTTCCCGAGGATCCAGACGAAGCCCTTGTAGTCTATGTGGATGCCGTGTTCGTTTGAAGGCCATTGATATCCGGGTCCGCTTTCCCCACCCCACGCCTGAATGAAGTTACCGTCCGTGTCGAACTCCATGACGGGCGGCGCCGGAACAGATACCAGGTCAGGTGGCGTCGACCGAGGGTGCGCAAGAGTGTGGGGGCGGCTAAGTATCCAGATGTGATCCTGAGCGTCGACTGCGACGTCGGACCCAAAACCCATTCGCCACTTTGATGGGACTTTCGGGAAATTGGGATCTCTCTCAAATTGCGGCAATCCACCTTCCCCTAAATGAGGCGCCTCGATCGACGCTGCTTGTCCCAAGGCGGGGCGGATTGACCGCGGGCTTAACGACAACAAAACAAGCACCGCGATCGCCGCGAAAATGAAAACGATCAAACGAATCTTCCTCATGGGTTCTCCTAGCGACTCATGCGCGATGGCGCGAAGCCGGAATAGTGGTCAGTTCGGCGCAGTATTGAGTTTCGCCGGTCTGACCACCCCGTCCGCTCCGTAAAGGATGCTTCGCAGCATCTTAATTGATGTCGCGTCCACCCCTCCTCTGCGAGGAGGGGAATATTCCTCGCAAACTAAAACTCCCGGCCACTCACTGCGCGATAACTTTAAATCTCGTCAGTCTCCGGCCTTCGTCCTCGACCACATAAACGTTGCCTTTGGAATCCACAGCGGCACGAATTGCATCGAAGGTCTGACCGTCGAAGAAGAGACCTCGGCCGTGACCGAGAGTCCAGAGAAGTTTCCCTGTCTCACGATCGAATACATCAACTTCCCTTTGGTTCTGATTCACGACGTACATAAGCCGCTGATTCGGGTCGCGGGAAAATTCGACCGAGACGGCTGAGGTGCCCTCACCAATCTTTTGTATCAGCCTGCAAGGCGGGAAGGTTCGCCACAATGTCATGCAATACTTTCGCAAGTCCTCATTTTGCGAAGAGGCCGCTTTCCACGGGATAGCGATGTTCTTCTTGAAATTACCCAACTTATCGAACACTTGTATGCGGTTCATACGCCGATCACATACATAAACCATCCCGTCATTGCCCAACCTGAGGCAGTGTAGAACGTGTTCGGCCTCTTGTTCGGTTTCCGTATGATGCAGTCGCCACTGGCGCAGGAATTTTCCTTCTTTGTTCAAGACCGCGATCCGGGTGTTACCGCCGCCGTGACCGTCGGCAACGTAAACATCGCCATTTAAGGGATCGACATCGATGCCTGAGGGACCGTTGAATTGCGCCGTATTTGAATTCAGAGGCTTGCCTTTCCTTGTGCCATCGGAAGAATCGAAAACACCCGATTTCCCAATCTGCAGCAGCAACTTCTTTCCGTCGTGCGTCCACTTTTGGGCAAAGCCGGATTGGGCACCAACAATCCAAATGTTGCCTTCCTTGTCGAAATTGCAGTCGTGGAGGTACTGCCCAAGAACGTTTGCATCACCCCACGAATTGACCAAATTACCATTAGGATTGAATTCCATCACCGGAGGAGCCGCCACCATTTCGTCTTTTCGATCTCTTGCCGTCAACGTCGACAGCCCTTCCTGGCGGTGCAAGATGAATAAATGCTCCTGAGCATCGATGCATGCCCCACCGAGGGGCCCGACTACCCATTTGGCTGGAATTTTGGGCCAAAATGGATCGACCTCGTACTTCGGCACCGTGCCCTGTGCCTGCACTGCGGGTGGGCACCATATTGCGGATACCGTGGCCAACGTGAGGGCCGTCGAAACGATGAAGCAATAGCTGATTTTTGTGTTCATATTCGACCTCACTTTGCATTCGATCCCAACGCCAGATTCTCGTACCAAACGATCTTCGGAAGGTAGGAATATTCGGTTCCGATGAGTCAGGAGAGTCTGTGCTCCAGACCTGCTCTAAGCCAAAAAAGACCTCGCAGCGACGATCGTGACGGTATAGTATGTGCCCACTTCGGGGAACTAGATAAAAAACAGCAATTGCCGATAACTTTTCCCAAAGTTAGGGGGAGGTATGGTGAATCGCAAATCGGTCGTTTCAGGTCTGCTTCTTTTGATCCTTTTCGCTTCGCTTTCATTTGCTCAACTTGACACGGGTACGATATCCGGGATGGTCGCGGATCAAACAGGCGCGGCTGTTCCCGGGGCATCGGTCGCGATCAAGCATATCGAAACCGGCGTTGTCCGGCAGTTAGTGACCAATGAGGCCGGCCGATACGAGGCCGTGGCACTGCCGGTCGGAACCTATGAAGTAACAGCATCGCTAGGTGGATTTCAGACGTTTGTTCGAGGTGGTATTGCGCTGACGGTTGGAAGAAATGCGGTCGTCGACATGGCTCTACGAGTTGGTGATGTAACTGAAGCAATTACCATCACGGCCGAAACGTCTCAAGTCGAGACGACCACAGCAACCGTTACGCAGTTAATCGACGAACGAAAGGTTCTGGACATCCCGCTCAATAACCGGGATCTGACGCAACTGGCCTATTTTGATGCTTTCGTCATGCGAACGCCGACAGGCGCCGGAGGAGGACGAAACGCCGGAGGCGGTTTGGGCGACCACCTCTCTGTAGCCGGAATGCGCGGCAGCAACAACATGTACCTGCTCGACGGTGTGAACAACGGCGATTTCACCAACAATGCGCAATCGGCGACGACCGGCTACACCGGCGCCGAGACGGTGAAGGAATTCCAGGTCATCACGAACAACTATTCGGCAGAATATCAGAGTAAGCCTGGCGCCATTGTGAGCGCCGTCACCAAGTCCGGCACCAATGCGTTCCACGGTTCCTTATTTGAGTTTCTGCGAAACGACAACTTCGATGCCTACAACTGGGCAGCCAAAGCACGAGGCGGCGCCAATCCGATAAAACCCGAGTTCAAGCGGAACCAGTTCGGAGGGTCTCTCGGCGGGCCCATTATCCGAGACAAGACTTTTTTCTTCACCAGCTATGAGGGAACCCGCGAGCGAAAGGGCGAAACGTTGGTGCTTACGGTGCCGACAGCTCGCGGGCGGGCCGGCCTGCTGGGGCCGAACCGGTACGATCCGCAGCGGCCCGAGCGATTCAATCGCGCGGAATACGACGCCGGCATTACGCCAATCAAAGTGGATCCCAGAGTCATTCCCTATTTGGACCTTTTTCCGTTGCCGGGGCAGGGAGGAACCGTCCTGCTGGAAGAGTTACGCGATCCGACCAGCGGTTTGCTGGATGGGCTTGCCCGCGTTTCCGGTGGCAGACGCAACGTCGCCAATGAAGATTTTGGAGCGGTCAAGATTGACCACCAGTTCGCCAGTCAACGCAAAGGATCGCTTGCAGTCACTTACAACGTAGACAGCTCCGGACACAATATCATCGATCCGATTGCGGGCCTATCGACCGCCGTCGGCGAACGGTCTGACAAGACCGTCATCGCTGTGCGCCACACGAGTATTCTCAGTCCGACAAAGTTGAACGAATTTGCGTTTGGATTTAACCGCAGCCAGCCTGCGCAGTCCTATCCGAACAACGAGCCGGATTGGAAGAATTTCCATGGCGCAAACCTGGTGTTCATCCCAGCGCGGGAGCGGATGGGACAGCTCAACTACGGAGACGGTGTGGCGGCCATGGGATTCCCTAGAGACCGCGCGTTGTTTTTCCAGAATTTCTACACCTGGCGGGACAACCTGACGATCACTGGAGCCAAACACACGTTCAAGGTCGGAGGCGAGTACAACCCGATGCGCCTCGTCATGGACCAGGTCGACGGCAGCTACAATGCCGTTTATCAGTTCAATAGCTTCCATAGTTTCCTGACTGCTGACCCGTTGCAAATAGAATCAGATCTGCCGCCGGGATTCCCACTCCGAGGCGGACAGACTCATCAGGCGGTCAAGGTCTTCTACTGGCGCCAGAAACAAGTCAGCGCTTACTTCCAGGACAACTGGAAGATGGCTTCATCGCTTACCCTCAATTTGGGAATGCGATATGAGTTCATGACGATACCGAAGGAAGACTACGGTCACGTATCGAACTTGTTAAACATTACCGACCCGGTACCTACAATCGGACCAAATCTGATGTTCAATAACCCAACAGGGAAGAACTTCAGCCCACGGTTCGGTTTTGCCTGGGCTCCGGGAAGAAGCAGCCGCACCGCGATTCGCGGCGGGTTTGGTGTTTATTACGATCTGCCAAGCGCGCAATATTGGAGATCCCATTCTCAAGAGGCGGTTCCATTTGTGGTCGCGGGATTCTTCAATAAATCGGATTTAATCCGCTTGCAGGGACCTAACGCTACTATTGACTTTCCCAGAGCCCCACAGACTCAGGCGGCTTTTTTGGCGCAGGTACCGAGTTATCGCTTGTGGGAGTTGAACAACAAATCTTCCTACGTCTACCGCTGGAGCTTGAGCCTGGAGCGGCAGTTCGGAAATTGGTTCGGGCAGATTGCATACAACGGATCGGCAGGCCGGCATCTCTACACTCAATCCGACGCGAACCAGGCGAAATGGATCGGCTATCCGAATTATCCGACTCCCGGACAGCGGGAGTTGCAATGGGCGCCGACGCCGAACAATATTCTTGGAGAGGCGATAAACCCGGCCTTCGCCAATATTTGGGTGCTCGCGCCGCGGGGCAGCAGCTACTATAATGGCCTCTCGGTGACTGCGCAGCGCCGTGTGACACGCGGGCTGCAATTTCAGGCGGCATACAACTTCTCCAAAAACATCGACTATGGGTCGGGTTCCTCCAACATGCAGGACAATCTGCCCCAAAATCAACGCATCAATATGTATTGGGACTGGGGCCGCACGAAGGGAGTCTCGCAACTGGACGTGAGGCACAACTTTGTCACCAACTTCGTCTACGATCTGCCTCAAATCGGACGTGCGGGACTCATCGGAGCGGTGGTGAATGGTTGGCAGATGAACGGCGTTCTGACGTTGAGCAGCGGAACACCATTTACAGTCACCGATACCAACACGGCGCAGACCAATGCGATGCGGAGGGCATCGAATACCCCCAATCTTATAACGAAGGGGAACCAGAATCCGGTGACCGGAAATCCGGACGCCTGGTTTGACGTCAATCAGTTTGTGCCTTCGGTTTGCCGCGCCGGAGTGTATTGCATCGGCAATACCCCAGGCACGCAGAATTACAATCCAAGTCTTCCGACAGGAGCTAACGTGCCCCGCCCCGACCTGGGTTACCAGGTCGGATTCATTGGTACAGTCGCGCGGAATAGCGTCACTGGCCCAGGCTTAGCACAGATGGATTTTTCTACCGGCAAGAATTTCAAAATAACGGAATCCCAGCGGATTCAGTTCCGCGCGGAATTCTTCAACCTGTCGAATCATCCGAATTTTCGCATTCCCAACGCGGCACTGTTCAACGTTCCCGGAACGCGAAATGTCAACGCCGGTCGCGTGGACGCAACACGGTCGCCGGAGCGGCAGATTCAATTTGGGCTGAAATACATCTTTTAAAAGGAGGATTGCAATGTCTCGTGCACGCCTTGTCAGATCAATCGTAGCGGCTGGTGTAGCGGTAATTGCGCTGTCCCAAGCTGCCTATTCTCAACATGATGTCTATCAAACCATCGAGAACTGGTTCAAGCTTCCAGAGGGAAGAAAGATCGGTTCCACGGCCGGCATCACCGTTGATCGCGACGGAACCAGCGTCTGGACTTTCGACAGATGCGGCGGACAATATTGCGCCGGGTCGAACCTGGCGCCCATTATGAAATTTGATGAATCCGGAAAGGTGGTAAAGAGTTTTGGCGCCGGAATGTTCGTTCGCCCGCACGGCATTCGCATCGACCGTGAAGGCAACGTTTGGGTGACCGACGGTGAAGGACCCGACGGGAAGGATCCCAACAAGAACGGAAAAGGTCACCAGGTTTTCAAGTTCAGTCCAGAGGGAAAAGTCCTGATGACGCTTGGCAAGGCCGGTGTCGCCGGCGATGGTCCGGATACATTCAATCAGCCCTCCGCCGCCCTGATCGCGCCCAATGGCGACATCTTCGTCGCGGATGGACACGGTGGGAATTCCAACGCCCGTATCGTGAAGTTCTCGAAGGATGGCAAGTTCATCAAGACCTGGGGGAAGAAGGGAAGCGCCCCGGGTGACTTCGACACTCCGCACAACCTGGCCATGGATTCGCGCGGCCGGTTGTTTGTGGGTGACCGCGGCAACAACCGGATCCAGATCTTCGATCAGGATGGAAAATTCCTCGAAGAGTGGAAACAGTTCGGCCGGCCGAGCGGCGTGTTCATCGACGCGAACGACACACTCTACGTCGCCGACCATCAATCCGACGCGAAGACGAATCCGGGATTCCATAAAGGCATCACGATCGGCAGCGCGAAGGACGGCAAGGTTAGGGCCTCCATTCCCGATCCCGACCCCGATGGATCGCAGGAAGGTGTGGCGGCCGATGCCAAAGGAAACATCTACGGATCGCTCACAGGCGGTATGGCCCTCAAGAGATACGTCAGGAAGTAGAGCGGGGAGCGTTTATTTCCTCAATGCGGAGGTCCAATTCAGCAGAACGGTAAGCGGAGATTCTGCGGTCTCACCGCTCGTGACCAGCGGAAACCGCTTGCCGTCCTGATCGGCATATTTCGCGTCGCGGACAATAATCTAATTAGCTGCTATGATCCGCTCTGATGAAAGGGGTCATCCTAGCCATCCTCTTATTGGCCGGGCCGCTCCAGGGCCGGCAACTGTCGGGGGCGAACCCGCTCGCGGAATTGAAAGACGAGGTGAAGCGCGTCCTGGCAGAGGCGAACCTGGCGTTTACGGAGGAGCAGGAGCGCGCCATCGTCATCATGATGGAGGACAGGCGGCGGGCTTCCGAAGATCTTTTCGGGGACCTCATGAATTTTCAGGCGGGTCCCACGCGAGGCGATGATGCGGATCATTTGCGATCTGCAATCGAATGGATGGAGGGGGAATTTCTCAAGCGGCTCCAGGATTACTTGACTCCGGAACAGCTCGCTGCGTGGGTTGCCTATCGTGAAAGCGAGGGCGAGCGAAACACGTCCCGCAGCCAGGACAACCTCGTTCCCGTTGGGAACAGTCAGCAGGCGCGAACTCAATACGTTCGGATCAATAACAATGCATTCACCGCCGAGGACGGGCCCTTCCGGTTTGGTCAGAATGGAACTGGGCAGCCTTCGCCCCAAGTCGTCGACCGCGGAGGCACGGGCGCATTTCATGGAAACGGTCAGTTGTTGTTCAAAGACGCGTCTCTCAACGCAAGAAATCCCTTTGCCAGCAATAAACCGCCCTACAAGGAACGCCAGGCGAATCTCGATATCAGTGGACCGGTCATTCCTCGCCGGTTAACGACAAGCTTTGCCGCCAGTCAAAATGAGGCCCAGAACGTCAGCACGATCCACGCAACGCTGCCCGACGGGATTTTCGCCTTAGGAATCACTCGACCGACGATCAAACGGTCGTTCACAACAAGGAATACTTATCAGATCTTCGAGAGGCATTCGATCTCTCTGAACCTGGGCTACGCGACGAGCTCCAGCAAGAATCAGGGTGTCGGTGAATTTGCTCTGCCGGAACGCGCATACACTTCCGACAGCGAGAACTGGAATGTGGAACTCGCGCAGTTCTCCAGCTTGTCAACGCAGTCCATTTTCGAAGCGCGTTTCAAACTCACCAGCACGCGTGATGAAACCCGACCGTTCAGCGAGGGGGTCCGCGTCAATGTCCTCGACGCATTCAGCTCGGGCGGCGCGCAGAACAGGTCCGAATTCACCCGGCACGATTATGATTTTTCCAATCTGTATACCCGGCTCGGTGAAAAGCTGACGCTGAGGGCAGGTACTCAGGGCCAGTATCGAGCGAGCCGGTCATCTTCGCGAAACAATTTCGGTGGTGAGTTCACTTTTTCCACAATCGATTCTTATCTGGCCGGCACACCTCTGACATATCGGGTGACGCGAGGCAGCCTTCTACTGGATACAGATCAGTGGGAGCTTTCGTTCTTCATGCAGAACGATTGGAAGATTTCGCCGCGCTTGACGGTCATGCTGGGCTCCCGCTATGACACTCAAACCAATATGCGCGACCATAACAACCTGGCGCCGCGAGTGGGATTCGCCTACGCTGTTGGCCCAGCCACGGTGATTCGCGGAGGCGCTGGTGTATTTTATCTCGGTATGCCCATCACCAACGTCGAAGACCAACGCCGTCTGGATGGGACGCGGCAGTTTGAGCTTGTGATCGACAATCCTTCTTATCCGGATCCATTTCAATCAGGGACGATGCGCAATACACGTCCGTCGATACGGCTTATGGAAGGGAATGTCAGGTCTCCCTACGTTGATGTTGGAATGATATCGCTCGAGCGCACCTTTCTGACGAACCTCTTCATCAGCGCATCCTATGATTATCAGCGCGAGTATCATCGTTTACGGCTCAGAAACGTCAACGCTCCACTGGACATCACGGCTGCCTTCCCGCGATCCTGCTTGGCTGATCAACCGAAGGACACCTGCGTGCGGCCGGATCCTGAACGCGGCGATATCGTGCACCTGGAATCTTCGTCCAACTCGCTCCGGCACACGCTGCGCCTGAATTACCGGCAACGATTTAGCATCTTCACGTTATCGGCCAGTTACCTCGTGCAGAGGGCCTTGCCCGAGACCAATGCGAACGGCAACGCTCTGCCGACGGACAATTACAACCTGCGTGGGGATTACGTGCGTTCTCATGGTACAGGCTATCCGACCCACAACGTGAACAGCACCGTCAACGCCAGGCTGCCTTTGGGACTCTTTGTGACGGGCACAATGTCGATGGTCGGGCCCAACTGGTACAACATCACCACAGGGAAGGATGACAATCATGACAGTATCGTCAATGACCGCCCTACCGGAGTTCCCCGAAATAGCGGTCCGGGTCCGAAAACGCTCACCTTCAATTTCAATATCTCGAAAGCGTTTTTCTTCGGCGCGTCGCAGCGCAGTAATGGAAACGGAAACAGCACCCGGAATCTCAACGTCTTTGCAAACGTAACCAATGCATTCAATCGCACCAACGTTGCCAGTATGTCGGGCGTGCTGTCGTCGCCGAATTTTGGGAATCCCACCGGAGCTCTGGATCCTCGCCAAATCGAAGCCGGCATGCGATTCCAATTTTGAGCTGACCTTCCGATTCCTGTAATCTCCAAGACCATCCAACAACGAGGCGGATTATGAAGGCCAAGAATCAACGTGCAGAGCGCCGTTCCAACGCCAGACCATCGCGGCGGAGCTTTTTGAAGACTGGGGCGGCATTCACTGTGGCCCTCCCCTTTCTTCAGGATGTTCGTGAGGGAGGGCGGCGTCTTCAGAACGTGGAGGATGCCGGCACATTGGACCGTCAATGGCGGCAGAACCTGGCTCCGAACCATTACCTGCTGCTGCGTGGCGGTACAGTGGTCAGTATGGATCCGAAGGTCGGCGACCTTGTGAAGGGCGATGTACTGATCCAGGGAAAGAAGATTGTCTCGGTGGCGGCGGAGTTAAAGGCGCCGCCGCAAGCCGAAGTGATCGATGCCCGGAACACCATCGTCATTCCGGGTTTTTGTGGATGCTCACCGCCATTCCTGGGAAGGCCAGCTTCGGCGCATCATTCCCAACGGCGGTATTACCGCATACACGGCTACGACGTATCAGGGTTTTGCTCGTTATTACCGGCCGCATGACATGTACGTCGGGAATCTGATCACAGCGCTTGGATGCATCGACGCGGGCATCACTACCATCATCGACAACTCTCACAATTCGCGTTCCTCGGATCATTCTGACGCTGCCGTTCAGGCACTTTTTGATTCAGGCATTCGCGCAGTCCATGCGTCGGGCGCTCCACAAAGCGGAGATTGGGATAAGCAATGGCCGCAAGACCTCGCGCGTCTGCAAAAGCGTTTTTTTTCTTCCGACGACCAGTTGGTGACACTGCGTATGTTCTCGGGCTTGAATCGCGAAAATTGGGCATTGGCCCGACAGCTCGGGCTGCGAATTACGACTGAGTCCACTGGGTCCAACCCAATGATGGAGGAATTCTGGAAGGAAAAGCTTTTGCGCCCGGACATCACTTACAACCATTGCAATGGCTGGCCTGACACCATCTGGCAATGGGTCCGCGATTCCGGTGGGACCGTCAATGTTTGTCCCAGATCCGACCCGCAATACGGGTTGGGAGAAGGAGTACCTGCATTTCAGAGGGCTCTCGATTACCGGATGCGGCCGGCGTTCAGTATCGACAATGAGACTTCCTATGGAACAGACATGTTTACGGAGATGCGCGTGGCATTCAATATCCAGCGCGCTATGGCAACCTATCGCCGATCCAATGGCGACCCGAAAGCACCTGCAATGGTCAGCGTGCGCGACATCCTGGAATGTGCGACCGTCAATGGCGCGGCAAACGCCGGGCTTGGCGACAAGTGCGGCACCCTGACGCCCGGGAAGGAAGCCGACATCGTCATGGTTCGGACCGACGACATCAATGTCTATCCGTCCAACAACGCCATAGGCACAGTCGTTGCTGCCGCAGATATCCGTAATATCGACACCCTCATCATTGGCGGAAAAGTCCGGAAGTTCCGCCGCAACCTGATCGGCATAAATATGGAGAAGTTCCGCCAACTGGCCGACGAGTCACGCAACTACCTGTTTGCCAAGGCCGGCTATAAGTTGGACATTTTTTCGTCTTAGCTGATTGCCATCCTCGCAGAGGAGGGGAATTCGGCTTGTCAGGGCCGACGGAGTGCGGTTAAGCTGACTCCACTTAGGAGGATTCCTATGATCCAGATTGACCGAAGGCACTTCATCGCCAGCTTGGGCGGAGCGGCTGCCGTGAACCTGATGAGCTCGGAAGCGAAAGCCGAAGCGCTCGAAGCATACATGATGGCGCAATTGAACACTGCTGGGGCCGGCCAGGCGCAGCCGAAGAAATTCCCGAAGGCCGCGGAAGTCGAAGCACAGATCGAGACGCGGCACTATCGCAGAGGTGTCGGCAATCTATTCCTGACGACGGAGCCGAACGGGAAGGTGAAGAAGCTGCAGCCTATGCCCGCGAGACCGATGTTCCTGGATTTCTTCAATCTGCGGATGCAGCAGACTTCCAACCACGTCCTTCAAAGCGCGAACCGCGCCATGAAGACCGGTATGCCCGAAGAAATCATTCTGGCATGTTTGCTTCACGACACGGTCCATGCGCTGATCATAGTTGATCATGGCTATTGGGGCGCTCAGCTCTATGGCCCATATGTGCCGGAGAAGGTTGCATTCGCGATCCGGTACCACCAGGCGCTGCGCTTTTATGAGGATAAGGAAGCTGGCTACGAGTATCCCGACCTGTACCGGAATTTGTTCGGTGAAGACTATGTCCCGTCACCTCACATTCAGGCCGACTACAAGATGCTCAAAAACCACAAGTGGTACATGGAACCGCGACTGGTTACGGTAAACGACCTTTATGCATTTGAGCCCGGTGTGGTTGTCAAAATCGATCCCTTCATCGACATCATCGGCCGCCACTTCAAAAACCCGAAAGAAGGCCTGGGCAACGACGGTAGCCCTGTCGCGCATATGTGGCGCGCGATGGCCATTCCGGACAACCCGCTGTAGAAATCGGACAAAATCCCATCTTAAATCCGAGATCCGAAATCTTAAATTGCACCGTCAACTGCGAGGTCCAATTACAAATTTCGAAATTTCGGATTTGAGATCATTGCGGGCTTTTGTCCGATTTCACAATTTCCCCCTGCCAGGTTACTCAGGTATGTTGTTGCCTTCTGCGAGGACGGGAAATAGAGTTTTCCGAATTCCCTTGATTTAAGTTCCTCCTTCCTTGAAAATGAGAATCGTTTTCATCAAATCTGAGGAGTCCGGTCTCGTATGCTGCAGGCATTCATTGTCGTTTTCCGCGAAGGTTTCGAATCGTTCCTGATCGTCGGCATCATCCTCGCCTATCTGCGACGGATCGGAGAGCATCGGCTCGTGCCCGCCATGTATTGGGGGATCGCCGCCTCTGTCGCTGCCAGCGCCGGCCTCGGTTACATGTTGAATCGGGGTGTCAACGAATCCCTTTGGGAGGGTCTGTTCGGCATTGCCACTATTCTCTTAGTGGGATCGCTTGTCATTCATATGTGGAAAGCGGGTGCGAAAATGAAACGCGACATGGAGACCAAGCTCGACCGCATTTCTGCACGATCGTCGAGGCGATTGGCTTTTGCCGGCGTATTTTTGTTCACCCTGGTCATGATCACCAAAGAAGGCATGGAAACCGTGCTTATGCTGTTTCAAATCCACGATCCAAAACTGGTGACCGGAGTTGTTCTTGGTGTGATTGGCGCGACAGCCATTTCCTGGGCATGGGTGAATTTTGGGCACTTGATCAACATCCGGAGATTCTTTCAAGTCACATCGATCTTCCTCATGTTGTTCATGGTGCAGATCGGAATTTATTCTTTCCACGAACTTTCCGAAGCCGGCGTTTTTCCGAACAGCGAAGTCTTGCACGACGCGACCGAGCCCTTTTCTCCCACTGGCCTTTATGGCAGATGGTTTTCCATAATCGCCATCGGAGCCTGTGCCGCATGGCTGGGCGCTGCATGGATCGGTGATGCGATCAAGAAGCATCGAACCGCCGAAACTGTCGGCCAAAATCCTCACACGACCCCTGGGTAACTTACTGCATCAGGACATAGTCGCCTCAATTTTTGTTATGCTGTAGCTATGGCCGGCGACCAATCCTATCGAAAGAAGATGGAGACTCAACTCGATGAGTTGAGGACCCGGTTTAACGAACTGTTGGACAAAGTCGGAACCGGTGTCGATAAGGAAATCGAAGCCCTGCGTCCAAAGCTAAAAGCGATGGGCGAGAAACTCGATGAATTGAAGCACACAAGTACCGAAGCCTGGGGCGATCTCAAGCCGGGACTCGAAAGGGCGTGGGCGGAATTGCACGAATCCTTCAACAAGGCTGCTGCCCGATTTAAGAAGTCCCGCTGAGGATGTTGTCCTAAAGAATGGTAAGATTGCTCCTGCGATGAAACCGTTGGCACGCTACATGGAGGAAACCGGCACCACGCTCGACCAACTCATCGCGGCTGCCGGTTTGGATCGGAAACTCGTAAAGGCCATAGTCAGTGGCAACTACACTCCGAGTCCGTTTGAACGGCAACGATTGGCGGCTGCTCTAGGGATTTCGGTGGACGAGATTTCCTGGGGGCACGCCGTTCCGGTCCAACATCTGCGCGGGAACGGCCCCCAGACCGGGCGAGCCACATAGACAGCCCGATAAAATCCTTCACTGCGCAACCCTCACAGGCGTAGAGTTATCGGAAAATGCCGAGTTAGGAGGAAAACCGATGAAGCGTAGTCTCTCGGTGTTTCTGTTGCTACTGGCCGGATACGCCCAATACGCGGGCGCCCAACAACCGGCCGATAGCCTCAACGAGCAGCAGCGCCTTGGGCGTCAGGTGCTGGCTCAAGCTTGTGGCGTCTGCCATCTGCCGCCTGCGCGTAATGCCCGAACCTACGGTCCTCAGCTGAATAAAGGCGCCGGCGGCGGCGACGAAGCGGTTGTGCGAGAGTACATACTTAATGGGACGCCACGCATGCCGTCCTTTAAGTATTTTCTTCAGCCGGCCGAAATCGATGCAATTGTTGCGTACGTGAAGACCGTTCCAGTGAATAAATAAGGAGAGGATTATGAGAAACGTGCGAAGTCTCCTGCTTGCTGCCGCGGCCATCTTGGTTATGGTTACGGCTGCCCAGGCAGCCGATCAACTGCTAACCGGCGCTATCTCGTCGCGCGCAGGCCAGAAGCTGGAAGGCGTGACGGTATCGGCCAAGATGGAAGGATCGACCATCACGACCAGTGTCTATACCGACGAGACCGGGAGCTATTATTTCCCGCCCCTGGCTGCGGGTAAATATCGCATGTGGGCACAAGCGCTTGGCTTCGAGACTGCCAAGAGTTTGGTGGACCTGAACGCCGCGCGTCATCAGGATTTTGTGCTCGAGCAGATAACCGACCCGGAAAAGCGGATCCGGCAGATGTCCAGTGAGATGCTCGCCTCGGCATTGCCGGAAGCCACACCTGACGATGCGCGCATCAAGCGGATCTTCGTGAACAATTGCACGTCCTGCCATCCCCCGGGATATATATTGCAGTTCCGCTTCGATGAGGCCGGCTGGAATAAGATCCTCAACTTGATGAAGGTGGTGCCCGGCACGGGCGTTTATCCGGGGCCCGGCGCCAGAGTCAACCAGATCATCGAACACAACCAGAAGCAACTGGCAGCCTACCTTGCACGCGCGCGTGGACCGGGCGAGACTTCGATGAAGTTCCCTCCGCGCCAGCGGCCGACCGGCGAAGCGGCACGCGTCGTATGGAAACTCTATGACCTGCCGCTGAATCCGGAATCGGGCATCGGCACCAAGTACAACGACAACGACGGCACCGACTGGACTCTCGGCCAGACGTCAAAGCTCGGTGAGCTTCCGCATGACGGCGGCATGGGATTCGACGGCAATCTCTATTACACCGTCAACAATCCCAATCGTCTTGTCTCGATCGGAAAAGTTGACGGCAAGACGGGAGAGGTCTCCTATTTGAAGGTCGAGGCGAAGAACAGCGAGGCGGCCACCAGTCATGGCCTGGCCCGCGATGCGAAAGGGAATTTCTGGTTCGACATCAATCCGGGACGCCGGAGCCTGGGCTTCCTCGATACGGCAACCCAGAAGATCACTGTTTATGAAACGCCGGCGTCCATGTCGCCGGTCGGTGGTGCTGTGACGATGGACGTCGATGGCAACGGTATGATCTGGGCCTCCGCGCCCGATGGTGCCATACGCTTCAATCCGACGACGAAGGAGTTTACCGGCTTCAAGTCCCTCACGCCCTACAACAACCCGAAGGGTACGGGCATGACTTACGGAACCGCCGGCGATCGCCTTGGTAACGGCTGGTGGGCTCAAATGGCGATGGATACCATCGGCCGTGCGGATATCGAAACCGGCAAGGTCACCGAAGTGAAGCTGCCTCCGGTCAAAGCCGAGATGGAACGAATCAAGCCGGAGGATCGCGCGTTTTACGAAAACTTCAACGAGCTGAGCTTCAACACGCCGCTTCCGTGGTCACAAGGACCGCGTCGCATGGGCACCGACAAGAACGCCGATGTACTTTGGGTTGGCAATTCGTGGGGCGCGTCGCTTGCACGTATCGATACCAGGACGAGTGAGGTGAAGATCGTTCCGATGCCCGATCCAACGATGCAGGCCTACCACGCTGTCGTGGACAGCCAACACAACGTTTGGGGCAACTTGTGGACCTCGGATCGGGTCTTTAAATACGATCCGGGCACCAACAAGTGGACCCTGTTCGATCTGCCCGTACACGGCACGGAAATCCGTCACATTTCGCTGCTCGAGCGCGATGGAAAATTGAACGTGATCGTGCCGGTTTACCGTTCGAGCCAGATGGGAGTCATGACCCTGCGCAGCGACGCCGACCTGGCGTCCCTCAAAGCTCAGGCTGCCAAATGACAATTGAATATTGAACAGTGAACAATGACAATTTTTGCAGAAGTGTTCGTTGTTCACTGTTCAGTTGTCATTTCGATGAGATCCGATATCGGATGGTGACGCTGGCGCGGACTTCAATCTGGCCCGGCGAAACGGGCGTTTCGGTTGCGGCTGCTGCGCGGGAGGCGAACACAGGTTCTACTCGATCAACGATCGAGACACCGCCTTCGGAAACTTCGAGCACTTCCACAAGATTGACTCGTAGAGCCTCGGCCATGGTCTGCGCTTTGCTCCGCGCTTCTTCTACAGCCTGTTTCAGCGCTTGCTGGCGGGACGGCAAATCGTTACGTAGAGCGAACCCGACACCTTCGATTTGATTCGCCCCGGCTTTAAGTCCCGCGTCAATTACTGTGCCGACGATCGATAGATTTTCCAGCCGGACTGAGATCGTGTTCGTGGCGTTGTAAGCGACAATACGTGGTGCATCGCGTGAATCGGGATTACGCGGCGCGTAGATGGGCGTTAACACCAATCGGGCGGTTTGAATCTGGTTTGGAGGTACGCCCGCTTTCTCGACGGCGTTGAGTATTTCTCGAGCCGCAACGTTCGCCTGCTCCTGTGCCGCCTGCGCCGATGCGGCTTGCCTAACGATTCCCAGCCGGACGATCGCTTGATCGGGTACAGCCATGACGGAGGCGTTTCCGCTCACGACCAAAACGGGCACCGGCGGAGGCGGAGGTCCCGGCTGCTGAATGAGGATCAATAAAGATGCAAAAAGAGTTGTGTACATCGCACCCCTTCATTACACAGTCTATTATCACAAGTCGATTCCAGCTCGGTACAGAAGGTATATGATGCCAGGCTGGGCAACTGTAGCGGCGTTCATCGAAGGTGTGAACGAATTGGAACTGCGCAACATTCCCCTCCTCGCAGAGGAGGGGTGGACGCGACATTAATACGATGTTGCAAAGCCTCCTTTGTTGGAGCGGACGGGGTGGTCAGTTTCGGCGAAATGTTCAGGCCTAAGGTTTCGCCGATCTGGCCACCCCGGCTGCGCGGAATAGGTGGCTTCGCATCTTCTTTGACCGCGCATCCACCCCTCCTCTGCGAGGAGGGGAATGTTGCTCGATTCAATTCTTTCTCATGTTCATAGACCGCCGCACAAAATTCGAATCTGTACTTAATGAAAATCGTGGGAGGCAACGGCGGCATCACTGACCGGAAGGATCTCGACTCGTTCGGCTTTCACTGAAATCACGTTGTCTACATTTTGAAGGCGGCCTTCGATCAACAGGAATCGGCCTCCCACGACCGTGAAGCGATTTTGGTCAAAGATGTCGGGCGTGATGATCGCGTTCGAGATTCCGGTTTCATCTTCGAGACTGAGGAACACGAATCCTTTAGCAGTGCCCGGACGCTGGCGTGCAATGACAGCTCCGGCAACTCGAACGGATGTCCCGTTACGGCGGCTTGCCAGATCGGCGGCCCTTAGGACGCCTCGGGCATCCATCTCATCGCGATAGTAAGCCATCGGATGAGGGCCAACCGTCATGCCGGTTCCGTGAAAGTCGGCGACGAGACGCTCTTCCGCCGTCATCTGCGCGAGCGGCGAACCGCGGGCCGGCTCTGGAATGGTTTCCAGCAATGGTCCCGCGCGGCGGCAGGCGCGCTCGACCTGCCATAATGCATCCCGGCGGTGAATGCGATCGGCTGGATTGAGGAAATTCAGCGCGCCGATCTCGGCTAATAGAATCAATTCGCGCTTTTGCAATTCGGGAACGCGCCGGGCAAGATCGTCGATGGATGCGAATGATGCGCGTTTTCGTTCTTCGACAATCATGTGAGCAACGGATTCACGCATGCCCTTGACGTAACGCATGCCGAGACGCACGGCGAAACTTGAAACTTGAAACTTGAAATTTGAAATCTCTTCGAGCGTACAAAACCAATCGGAGTTCATTACATCAATGGGTTTGATTTTCAGCCCGTGCCGCTGGGCATCCTTGACGAGTGTAGCGGGGCTATAGAATCCCATCGGCTGATTGTTCAGCATGGCGGCGGTGAATGCCGCCAGATAATGGCATTTCAAAACCGCGCTCGCGTACGCGATGAGCGCAAAGCTGGCAGCGTGCGATTCGGGAAAACCGTACAAGGCGAATGATGTGATCGAATGGATGATCTGGTCTTGAACTTCGCCGGTGATACCGTTTTGATTCATTCCTTGACGCAGCTTCACTTCAACTTCTTTCATGCGTCTCTCGGATCGCTTGAAGCCGAACGCACGGCGCAATTCTTCCGCTTCGCCGCCGCTGAATCCGGCCGTGATCATCGCCATTCGCAGCAGCTGTTCCTGAAACAGCGGTACGCCCAAAGTCCGTTTGAGGACCGGTTCGAGCGCCGGATGCGGATAAGTCACGGCTTCGCGTCCTTGCCGCCGCTTTAAATAAGGATGAACCATGTTGCCGACAATCGGTCCAGGCCGGATGATGGCAACCTGCACGACAATGTCATAGAAGCGCTCGGGACGCATTCGCGGCAAACACGACATTTGCGCGCGGCTCTCGATTTGAAACATTCCGACCGTGTCTGCCTTTTGCATGGCGGCATATGAATACGGATCATTTTGCGGCAAATGCGCGAGATCGACCTCTTCGCCGTAGTGATCGCGAATCAGCTTCAGCGAATCTTCCAGCACCGCCATCATTCCAAGGCCAAGCAGGTCGACTTTTACAATTCCCATGTCCGCGCAATCGTCTTTATCCCATTCGACGACGGTGCGGCCGGGCATGGTCGCCGGTTCGAGCGGAACCACCGAATCCAACTGCCCCTGGCAAATCACCATACCACCGGAATGTTGTCCGAGATGCCGGGGTAAATCCTGAAGCCGCAAACACAGCTGGAGAAATTTGCGAATGCGTTGCCGGCGCATATCGAAGCCGGCAATGCGAAATTGTGCTTCCAGCGTGTCCGACTCATCCTTGTATTCGAAATGGCCGACAAGCCGTGTCAGGCGTTCCAACGTTTCCATATCGAAGCCGAGCGCCTTTCCGACTTCGCGCGCCGCCGACCGGCCGCGATAGGTGATGACATTTGCCGTCATGGCGGCGCCAAACCTGCCATACCGGTCATAGATGTATTGAATCGCGCGCTCGCGCTGATCGCCGCTGGGAAGATCCAGATCGATGTCGGGCCATTCGCCGCGCTCTTCGGAGAGGAATCGCTCGAACAGTAGTTCCATTTTCACCGGATCGACGGCAGTAATGCCCAGCGCATAACAGATTGCGCTGTTCGCTGCCGAGCCGCGGCCCTGAACGAGAATGTTATTTTTGCGGCAGAACTGGATGATGTCCCAGACAATAAGGAAGTAACCTTCGAGCCCCAGCTTCTCGATGAGACGAAGCTCGCGTTCGATCTGGCGCCGGGATTTTTCATCGTACGGACGAAACCGTTCGAGAGCGCCTTCTTCGGTTCGTTTGCGAAGGAACGACGCCATCGTTTCGTTCTCGCCAACCGGAAATTTCGGAAATGTATAGCCGAGATCTTTCAGCGTGAATTGAAGACGCGACGCAAGCACAGCGGTATTCGCAATCGCTTCCGGCACATCATAGAAAAGCCGCGCCATTTGCGCGGAGGTCTTCAAATAACAATCGGAAGTTTTTGTCAGCAGGCGGCCGGCGGTTTCCAAAGTGCAGTGATTCCGGATCGAGGTGAACACATCGAGAATCTCGCGTTCTTCCGGCAAAGCGTAGCGAACGCCGTTGGTCGCCACCAATGGAAGCTGAAACGATTCGGCAAGAGCGATCGCCTGCTGATTGATGGCTTCTTGTTTGCGATTGTAATGGCGCTGTAATTCGACATAAATGTTTTCGCGGCCGAAGATGCGGATCAATCGATCGAGTGTTTCCTGGCCGTTTTTATTGGGAATCGCCATCGTGAGCGGGCCGTGCTCGCCGCCGGTCAGACAAATAAGACCGTGGGAGTATTCAGCAAGTTCGTCCTCCTTCACTGCACCTTTGCCTTTTGGCGCGCGCAGTTTCATACGCGTCAGGAGCCGGCAAAGATTTTGGTAGCCTTCGCGGGTTTCGGCAAGCAGCGGATAGCGAACGCCTGTTGTCGAAGTGACTTCAGCGCCAATATGAGTTTGTATGCCGGCTTTCTTCGCAGCGAGATGAAACCGTGGCGCGCCGTAAACACCGTCGCGATCTAGGAGCGCAATCGCGGGCATTGAATATTCAGCGCACGCGGCAATAAGTTCTTCGGGCAGGGAAGCGCCCTCCAGGAAGCTGAATGCGGAGCTGGCATGAAGCTCGATGTATGTCGCGCTCAATCGTAGACTCCTTCGGCATACCAGCGGTCCATGTGAACGTCGAAATAAATCCGGTAAAGGGCGTCGAGAACTTCGATATCCCACTCTTCGCGGTCCCACGTCGTGGGCCGCCACCAATCTCCCGAGGTGCGCCAAGGTCCCCGCGCGGTCGCAATCGGGCCATGCACTCCATGAAATGCAATCCAGATGGGTGTGCTGTTGCGGAGCTGGACGGTGGCCTCCGACGGGGGGCGGAACCGGCGCAGGGCGAGCGATTTCAAATTGTCCGATTTCAAATTGTCTTTGTTCGTAGAGGAGAATTTGCGAACCCGGAACGCATCCGGTCGATGCGTATCCTGAATTTCCGCCGCCCCCACATTTTCCTCACCGACGACAGCTTTCAATCTCGCCAGCGTTAATTCCAGCTTCTCCGGTTCGGGTGACAGCGGCATGAACAGACCGTTCTGCACAACGCGGGGCTTTGCAGGAATCGCTTCAATCTCAATTCGCCGTATCCCAACACCCGGCGGATGCGCCTCCAGATCCAGGATCAACAATCGTGTCAGGAGTTTCGGATTCCGAACCGGCAACGGGAGGTTCAAAACCCGAATATACGTTCCCAATGAAAGATGCACTTCATGCGTCGCGAAGTTTCGGGATCGCAGTCGCGTACAAATACCATCCAGCATTCGTGACAAAATGAACGTCAGCGGCTCGATCGTCACAATTTCGTAATCCAGTTCCACGACGTCGACGAACCGCACCCGATCCACGTGCGGGACAAGCGGACGCGAACCCACACCCCGAGCTCGTTTGTGCAGTTCGATACCTTCCTGTCCAAACCGAGCCGAAACGTCCACGGCCGGCAATTTCGCAAACGCGCCCAGCGTGCGTATGCCCCAACGCTCCAGAGTTTCCAAAATTTCAGGCGAAGCCGAAAGAACGGCCGGCGGAAGATCGGAAAGCCTGTTGGCTTCCGTGCCGTGATTGAGAACGGTGATGCCGCCGAATCCGCGCGCCGCGCAAACGGCTGCATCAATATTGGATGCAAGAGCTACATTCGCTTCGAGCCCACGCGCGCATGCGGCTTCGGCAATCTTGGATGCAATTTCCGAATACGACCCGAATAGCCGCTCCAATCCTTCAACATCAAAAACCACCGCACTCGGCGGCATGTTTTCGACGCGCGGCGAAAACGCGCCGGCACAGTCCAGCAATGCGGCTTGAGCATCATTGGACGCATTCGGAATGTAGATGCACGCGAACATACGATTTCAACGGCCGCGATTTCCGGGAACGAACAATTTCGATGTTGAAGTTGAAGCCGTTCAGAAGGGTGGACCACTGCGCATCCTGCTTTTCCATTCGCAGCACCAAAGCGGCGGCGGATTTGACGATATTTTCGGAACTCATCACGACAAGCACCGTGGGCGTCTTTTCGATAGTGCGTTGGAAGCGGAACCACGATACCAGTGGAATGGATCGAACGTTCGATGCGGGAAGGTCCGTCAGATCCATCACCACGCGTCCAAAACCGCCGCCTTGAAGCAGCAGGTCCGTTGTTTTTAAAACGTGTTCGAGTTTCCGGCAGCGGATCCATAGCAACCGGTTCAATTCGACACCTGCCGCCGCCGCAGATTTGGGATCGAACGCATCATTGCCATCGATAAGCGCGCACACCTCATCGCGCGCCGTCGCTTCGGCCAGAATCGAAATCATGGCGGATGTGCATCCGGAAGATGGCGGGCCAAAAAGTTCGGTAATGCCGCCGCGGGGCAGTCCTCCCGCCAGCGCGTCCAGCGGAGCAATTCCGGTTGGAACAGTTTCCAGGGTGCGTCGTTCGATGTCGGTAAACGGCGCCGAAATCCGCTCACCGAGTGCGGACTCTATTCGCGCGCGTGCGGAGCGCGAGCGCGCCGCGAAGCCTTGGACAAGGATTGCCGATTGCATCGAATACACCGAGATCAATTCCGTTATACCGAACAAATGTTCGGTTGTCAATCAGGCGGGAAAACCAATGATGAGCAAACGACCGCAAAACACTGCGGCTCCGCTGGTTCCGGAAAATCCGACGATTCCCAAATTGCGGGCCGCAGCCGCCGATTGCCGGGCATGTGACCTTTGGAAGCGAGGAACGCAGACCGTATTTGGGGAAGGCGGTTCAAAAGCGCGAGTGATGTTTGTGGGTGAACAGCCCGGAGATCAAGAAGACATTCAAGGACATCCTTTTGTTGGACCGGCTGGAAGGATTCTGGACAAGGCACTGGTGGACGCCGGCATCGATCGAAAAGAGGTCTATGTCACCAATGCGGTGAAACATTTCAAATGGGAGCCTCGAGGAAAACGGCGCATCCATAAGAAACCGAATTCACTGGAAATCACCGCCTGCAAACCGTGGATCGAAGCCGAGATCGACGTCATCCGGCCGCAAGTCATCGTCTGCCTTGGCGCCACCGCCGCACAAGCCCTTTTAGGAAGGCAATTCAAGGTCAGCACGCAACGCGGCGTTTGGGTCGAGTCGCCGTTGGCGCCTTTTGTCATGGCGACCCTACATCCATCATCGCTTTTGCGCGCGCCCGATGACGAGACGCGCCATCGGGAAACGGAACGCTTCATCGCCGATCTCAAACGGGTACATGAAGTGCTTGAGAAACATAAAGCTGCATAGAATCTCGAAAGTAGTAGGAATTCGCCCGTTCATTGAATCGCGGATTGGTGAATCGCGGATTGGTGCGTGATGTGCAGCCTATAACCAGAGCAATTCACAGGTCGGGAGGGAAATGCTGTGCCAGACAATCCGTCGATCCTTAAAGGTATTCGGGTGCTTGTACTTGAAGACGAACAGGACACAAGAGATCTGCTGGGTATTGTCTTGGGATCGCACGGAGCAACTCCCATTCTGACGGGTAATGTTTCCCAGGCGCTTCAATTCATGCAAACCCAGCAGCCGATCGATGTCGTCGTTGCCGATATCGGCATGCCCGACTACAACGGCTATGCTTTCATTGCAGCGCTTCGCAAGGACCAAGGGGCAGAAATCCGAAACACGCCGGTGATTGTCCTGACCGCATATTCCACACCCGCCGATCGCGATACTGCTCTGATTTCCGGCTTTAATGAATACCTGGCGAAGCCCTTCGACCCCGGCGTTCTGACATCCACAATCAGGCGTTTGTACGACGAGCACCACAGAGACGCCGCAGCATGAGAAGGAAGGAGAGGAGGGGTGGACGCGCCATAAATAAAAATGGATCCGTTCCAAACGGTGCGGCCGGGGTGGTCAGTTCGGCGAAACTGTTCAGGCTTGAAGATTTCGCCGAGCTGACCACTATTACGGCTTCGCGCTCGCGCTTCGCGCCCGTCTGCGGCGCTTTCGGTGGCTTCGCAACTTTTAGTTGATGCCGCAGCCACCCCTCTTCTGCAAGGAGGGAAATACTCCACATTCAGCATTTCTTCAATTCATTCACAGCTTCTATGACCGGCGACAATCCAGCAATTTGCCGTATCTAAAATCTCAACGCTACGCGGCCGTACACATTACGCTGAACTTCTTCGGGGGGCGTAGGAAGCGGCTGGTTGAACTCGGCGTGGTGAGCGTGGAGCAGATTCCGGCCGATGATCGATAACTCCACACGCGGATCAGGTAACCACCCCAGCCGTGAATCGATTTCAAAATACCGTGGAATAGAAGGCATTGGGAGCCGGCTGACGAACCGCACAGCGGAATCGATTTCGACACGATGCGGCAGAACCGCCGAGCCCCGCACCTGAAAAGTGTGCTTAGCATCGTTGCCTTCGAGCTGGGTTCCAAATATATCGAAATGTTCTGGTTCCAACCGGAGATGCTTGCCGAGATAGGAATAATTCGCAGTAATGCGCATGCGCTCCGAAACGTCGTAACTGGCGCTCAACTCTCCGCCATATGTCTTCGCATTCAGGTTATTGAAGAACATAAACACCCCGGGTACGCCTCGCGGTTCGCTGTTGCGAAGATTGTCGTAGGCATTGAAAAACGTTGCGATATCCACGGACAGACGCCGGGCGACACGCGCGCGGTATCCCGATTCAAACGCGACCACGGCTTCAGACTTGAAATTCGGATTACCGAGAAGGCGAACTCCGGGAAACGTCACTTCCGCGTCGGTGTCGAGGCGCGTCGGTGTCCGCACGGCGCGCGACACTGCTCCCCAAATGAATTCATCCGGATGAATGGCCCATGATGCACGGATACTGGGCTGTATTTCGAATCCCGTAAAGTCATTGCGCTCGAATTTTGAGCCGATCTCCAGTTTCAGACGGTTTTGCGACAGCGATATTTCGTCTTGTATGAAAGCGGTTCCTAAAGGATACGCCCGCTTGGCCGGCACGAGACGGATAAGGGGCATTAGAAAGTTCGTATCCCCTTGCCACCGATATCCACCTCCCCAAATGACGTTATGTCTACCAAGAGCGAACTGATGCTGAAGGTCCAGGTTCGCCATTCGCTGGCGAATATCGCTGTTGAGTGTCTCCCGTCGCAGGAGGCGATCATAAGAAGCCTGAACTTGAATCGATGAATCATTCGAGATCTTACGGCTCCATCGGGCAAGAACATCACCGCCGAGAAGCTTGGCATCAGGTCTGCCGAGGAGCCCTTCAAAGCCTCGAAAGACGTCGCCTTCCACCGTCCATTCATTCCCGCCTTGCGTGCTATCGATGCGAAATCGCGTTCTGCCGAATCTGGCGCTATCTTTACTATCGCTTCCGTTGGGCAGCACCATCTGGTCACGATAGAAGTATTTGCCGGCTACGCGATAACTCGTGTCCGGACTTAGAGCACCGCCCGTACGGAACGAAGCCAACCCCAAATCCTCGGCTCCCCCGCCGGTAAGGATGATGGCTGTACTTTTCGTCTGGTGTGCGCTTTTCGTGATGATATTGACAATTCCATTGACCGCATTTGTTCCCCAGAGCGTTGCGCCCGGACCGCGCACGACTTCGATGCGGGCGATGTCGTCGAGGACAAGGTCCTGAAGTTCCCAGAACACCCCTCCGAATATCGGTGAGTAAACGGTGCGGCCGTCGATCTGCACCAGCATTTTGTCGGCGACCTGAGTATTGAAACCGCGCGCCGAAATCGCCCAGCTCGATGCATTGATGCGTGCAACCTGAACACCGGGAACCAGGCGAAGCGCTTCGGGAATGCTTGTCACGCCGCTCCTGCGGATATCTTCTGCCGTAATGACAGTCACGGCCGCAGGTGTCGGGCCCAGCGGCTCTTCCTTTCGGGAGACCGCATTCACATTGACATCCATCAGTTCTTCAAGTGTGAGTTTTTTAAGATCGCTTTGGGGTTGGTTTTGCGCAGGTGTCAGCTGTTCGTCCCCGACGAGGAACAACAAAAGACAGGCAAATCTGCGCACAGCGCCTCCGATTTATGGGACCTAAGAGTATATATTCGGGATGTGATAGGTTGCTCTTATAGAACGATGAAGCGGCGCCTCGGATTGGCTGCGGCGTGGTCTATCTGTGCGATCATCGTAGATTGCTCGGTTGCCACATCGCAGCCCGCATCCGCCGAATATCAGGTCAAGGCAGCGTTTCTTTATAACTTTGCAAAGTTCGTCGAATGGCCGCCGCAAGCGTTCCGGAGCCCTGACTCTCCATTCACGATTTGTCTTGCTGGAGATCCATTCGAGGGCGCGCTCGACAGAACCGTTCAAGGCGAACTGCTGGACCGCAGGCCTTTGATGGTTCGACGGATCATCCCGGCTGAAGACCTTCGGGGATGCCAAATGATTTATGTGGCGCCGAACGAGAGACGATCAGAGGAAATCATCAACGCGGCGGCAAATTCGCCCATTCTGACAGTCGGCGAAACCGACGACTTCATCAATGAGGGCGGGATCATCCATTTTGTGAAGAGTGGCAGCAGAATCCATTTTCAAATCAATCCCGATGCTGCGGAGCGTGCATCTCTCCGGGTCAGCGCCAGATTGTTGCGGCTGGCGGATATCGTCCGGCCGCGCCAACGCGCGGGGGTGATCCGGTGATATCGTTCGGCCGTCTTTCGATTCCAAGGAAGATCGTCGCCATCACGATGATCATAAGTGCGGCGGCGCTACTACTGGCGAGCACAGCACTGATCGGTTACGACTACATTGCGGCCCGCAGGGACCTGAGGACGAGCACGACCACATTGGCTCGGATTATTGCCGATGAACTCACCGCTGCCGTCTCCTTCAACGACCACACTACGGCCATCGATACGCTCAATGCGCTCCGCGCCGAACCGTCCGTCGTTCGCGCTTGCGTCTACAGCGGGACAAATTTGTTCGCGGAACAATTGCGTGACTCTTCAACAGCGCCCTGCCCGCCTTCACCCGCGCGTGACTCAGGGGATCGTAACCTGGTGATGATCTCGACGCCGATAGAGCTTAAAGGAAAAGAAATCGGGACGGTTGAGCTTCGCGCGACAATGGGACCGGCATACGCGCACTTGCGTCTGGAGATCGTGACAATCGCTGTGATTTTGATGCTATCCGCCGTTTTCGCGCTCGCGCTTTCGGCACGACTGCATAAGTTGATCTCCGAACCCATTTTGAGCTTAGCGCGCACCGCAAAAGAAATTTCGAAGAAGAAAGATTATTCCGTGAGGGCGATGAAGGGGAGCCAGGACGAACTAGGTACGCTCGTGGACTCCTTCAATGAAATGGTCGAGCAAATCCGGGAACGTGAAACGAAGCTCGAAGATCGCACAAAGGCGTTAGAAAGAGCGAATGATGAGCTTCAAAGGGCCGGCAAGATGAAGGATGAGTTTCTGGCAACCCTTTCGCACGAATTGAGGACGCCGCTGACCGCTATTTTCGGATGGACCAATCTCCTTCAAGGTGGAAAGCTGGATCGCGACAAGGCCGAGAAAGCAATCGACGTGATCCAGCGAAATGCGAGATCTCAAATGCAATTGGTGGACGATCTGCTCAACGTCTCCCAAATCATCACGGGCAAACTCAAAATTCGCCCCCAGTGGACGGACGCCGGCACAATCATCCATACGGCCGTGGATTCTATTCAGCCCGCGGCAGCGGCGAAAGGCATCCCCGTCGTGACGGAGATCGCGAATGGAGCCGAGCCGGTATTTGCAGATGCCGAGCGAATCCAGCAAGTTCTTTGGAATTTGCTGAGCAATGCGATCAAGTTCTCGGAAAGAGGAGAAGAGGTCCAGGTTGAGTGCGGCCGCGTCGGCACGCACTTTCAGATCAGTATCAGGGACTGCGGGGAGGGTATTGATCCGGAATTTATTCCATACGTCTTCGAACGCTTCATGCAGGCCGACGCCTCCGCAACGCGCAAGCACGGCGGCCTGGGACTCGGTCTGGCTATCGTGCGTCATATCATCGAATCACATGGCGGCAACGTGATGGCCTACAGCAGAGGAAAAGGACAAGGCGCAACGTTCACCGTGCAGTTACCCGTCCCCGCAATTCAAAAAGACTCCGCGGTTTCCCCCGAAAGCACGCCTGCATCCTTGAAAGGGTTAAAAGTCATGCTGGTCGAGGACGAATTCGATACGCGCGAAATAGTAGCCGAGGGGCTCGAGCAGTCCGGGGCGACCGTGCTTCTGGCCGCCTCCGGACCCGAAGCACTTCGCGTACTGGCCAGACAGACCCCCGATGTGCTTATCAGCGACATCGGAATGCCTGAAATGGACGGGTACGAACTGCTGGCGAAAATACGCTCCGAATGTCCGCTCAACCTACGAGCCATACCGGCCGTTGCACTTACGGCGTTCGCCACGGAACAGGAGAGAGAACGGTCATTTGAAGCAGGCTACCAGATCCATCTGGTAAAGCCCGTTGCCATAAGCGAACTGGTTCGCACGGTTGCTTCAATCGTGAAGCGAACTACACGACCCCCATAATTACGTAAAAGCGGCATTGGAGGTGAACTTCAAATGGCGGAGCATAAGGCCACAATCAAGTGGACGTTATCTCAAGGCGACTTCCTTAAAGGAGCTTATTCGCGGGAACATACGTGGACATTCGATGGCGGTATGACAGTAGCTGCATCATCTTCACCCGCTGCCGTCCGTGTCCCGTTTTCCAATCCTGCTAACGTGGACCCTGAAGAGGCTTTTGTGGCATCGCTCTCCAGTTGCCACATGCTGACGTACCTGTTCATTGCTTCCAGAAAGGGCTTCGAAGTGACCAGTTATGAAGACGAAGCCGTAGGCGTGATGACCAAGAACGAGAAGGGAACGCCGTGGGTTAGCGCTGTCACCCTATATCCCCGCATATCCTACAGCCGCTCCAAAACTCCGACGGCCGCTGAAGAGAGTCAAATGCACCATGCTGCACACGAAGGCTGCTTCATTGCGAATTCCGTTAAGACAGAAGTCAAAGTGGCAAGCTGAGCCATTGGAGGGGTGCTGAAAAAGTCGAAGTGCCCAACTCTTGGGGCGCTCTATCGAGATGTGAGCGGTACGCTGGTGCGTTATTCCCCTCCTTGCATTACCGCAAGGAGGGGAATACGCTCGATTCCAATTCGTTCATACCTGTAATGTGTTGATTAAATATTCTTCCTGTCGCCTACGGCGCCGGCGAGCCCGGATTCTTCTTCTGCCGTTCCCACTCTTTCAAGAAGGTCGCTTCGCGTTCTTCAACGTAAGCTTTGTAGCCGGCCGGATCGATGAACGGGTTCGGCCCGCCTGCTTTCATCTTTTCGTACTTCGCTTTCAAGCCGAAATAGTTGCCGTGTGCCCCCAGGAAAAAATCCACCGGCAGGGTCTTGAGGACCTTGAAGGTCTTCACATAATCGTCCGCGATCTGAGGATAATTTTTGTTGCCGACGAGAACAGTGCCCCGGTTCACATTCGGGCTACCGACGATCACCGCATTCAGCTTACGACCGCCTTCATCGACCTGCATGGTCCACGTGGTGCAGCCCTTCGTGTGGCCAGGAGTTAAATGCGCGGTTAGTTTCGAGCCTCCGAGTTCAACCGCGTCTCCGTCATGCAACACACGATCGACTTTCGCGGCCGGACGTCCCTGCGCGTTGCTTTCGGTGTCAGGAACGTCAGCGTCCATGATCATCAGCCGCGCGCCGGTCTCTTTCTTGATGATGCCTACGGCTGCATCATGATCTCCGTGCGCGTGACTGGCAAGAATGACCTTGGTGTCGCCGTATTTGAAGCCGAGCTGCGCGATGCTCTTTTTGATGCTGGGCACGTCTTCGGGAAAATCCGAATTGATGAGAATGTTTCCCTGGGGCGTGTTGATCAGGTAAACGGCGAGATCGGCCGTTCCAACCCAGTAGAGATTGCCCGCGATTTTGAAGGGCGGAAATTCGCGATGGAAATCCGGATTCTGCTGCGCCAGGAGCGGGCCAGCCGAGACGAATAGCAACAACAAACTACGCTTAATCATGTTCACCTCTTTTCGTGGCGACATTATGCATCAATTGTTGACAGGGAATTGAAGCACGTCTGGCACGAGTTTGTTAATCTGTTCTTTTTGAAAGGCGTTGCCTGCGGCCGTCGAAGCAAGTAGGCTGTAGCACGATTTCGGAAGCGCGTTTGAACGGAGGTTCTCCAATGCGGCGTGTATTGGTTCTTTTGAGTCAGGCGCTGCTGGCGGCGGTACCTGCACTCGCCCAGCAAGATCTCACCGGCGAGTACGTATCCATGTTTCATGAGGACCAGCCGGAGCGCATTCCCGGTCCGGCGCTGGGGGACTATCTTGGTCTTCCGATTTCCGACGCTGCACGCGCTTATGCCGAGGCTTGGGACGCGTCGCGCATGACTTTGAAAGAGCATCAGTGCATGGTACACGTTGCGCCTTATATTTTTCGCGGTCCCGGGCCGGTGCGTATCTGGCAGGAGAAGGATCAGGAGACACAGGAACTCAGAGCCATCAAGATTTATCACGGCACGTATCAACAGACGCGTACGATTTGGATGGATGGGCGGCCGCATCCTTCCGAATCCGCGCTTCACACCTGGATGGGGTTCTCGACGGGCAAATGGGAGGGCGACATCCTGACCGTATACACGACGCACATCAAGCAAGGCTGGTTGCGCCGGAACGGATTGCCCGAAAGCGACCGCGCAACGCTGACCGAGCATTTCATCAAGCATGGCGACATTCTCACCCGCATGAGCATGATCACCGATCCGGTTTACCTCACAGAGCCGCTCGTGAAGACTGACGACTTCATCCGTAACACGCACCTCGATGTCAATTGGATCTGGCCCTGTGAGCCGGTCGAAGAAGTGGTCACGCGCGCCAAGGGCGCTGTGCCGCAGTATCTTCCAGGTACGAACGCTTTCCTCAAAGAATTTCAGGAGAGGGTGCATGTGCCCGAAAGCGCGCAACGCGGGGGAGCGCAAACGATGTATCCCGAATTCAAGACAATGCTGGCTGCCGGCGCGAGCACGGCTCCAGCGGCCGTTCGGCCAGTGCGAATCCAGCGGAGCCAGGTCGCCCCTGACAGCGAGATCCATGTAACTCCGGTACGTGAGAACATCTATGTGCTCACTGGCCCCGGCGGCAATGTGACGGTGCAAGTGGGCAAGCAAGGAATTCTTCTTGTCGATACGATGTCTGGCGATTCCTCCAGCGGCGTGTTGGCCTCGATCGCGAAGTTATCGAATGCAAGCCTCCGTTACATCATCAATACGCAGGCCGGCCCTGATCACACCGGAGGAAATGCAGCACTGCGCAAAACGGGCCGCATGGTCTTCGCCGGTCCCGGCGCGGGAGCGCTTATCGATGCCGCAGAGGGTGCCGCGATCATCTCTCACGGGGAAGTCCTGAAGCGGATGAGTGCGCCAACGGGCCAGCAATCGCCGATGCCGGCGGCCGCATGGCCGACAGAAACCTTCTTCGGTGACGAACATGAGCTCTATTTCAATGGCGAATCGATTCAGATCCTTCATCAGCCTTCTGCAAACACCGACGGCGATAGCATTGTCCATTTCCGGCGCTCCGATGTCATCAGTACGGGCGATCTTTTTGTTCTGAACAGTTTTCCCATGATCGACATCGAAAAAGGAGGAAGCCTCCAGGGAATTATCGACGGCTTGAACAGGGTCCTGGATATCGCCATTCCCGAGTTCAACGAAGAAGGCGGTACACTGATCGTCCCAGGCCACGGTCGACTGTGCGATGAGGCAGATGTTGCCGAGTACCGCGACATGGTTACCATCATCCGAGACCGCATCGAGGCGATGCTAAAAAAAGGGATGTCCTTGGCCGAGATCAAGGCCGCACGTCCGGCATTCGAATACGAACCGCTCTACGGGTTCACTCCAGACTGGAGCACGGACCAATTCATCGAAGCGGCCTACAAGAGCCTCACCAAAAAAAATTAAAGCTTGGCGTTGGGAGTCAAAATTCTGCTAGAGGGGGTACGCATGAGTCGAAATAGAAATAGAGTTGCTGTCGCGTTTCCAGGCTTGGTTGTGATTTGTTTCTGCGCAGTGCTTGGAGCGCAGACGCTGACCGCGCCAAAATTCAAGTTTGACCCGGACTGGCCGAAGACTCTGCCAAACAAATGGAAACTTGGCGGCGTTACGGGTCTGGCTGTGGATAAGGACGATAACGTGTGGGTGTTGAATCGTCCTAACGATCTCACTGACATTGAACTGGAGGCTGAGATCGGCATTGCGGACTGTTGCATGCGGCCTCCCTCGATGATCCATTTCGACAAGCAAGGCAACGTGATCGGTTCCTTCGATGCGCCTCAAGGGCACGGTATGGCCGTGGACAGCAAGGGGTCCGTATACATCGGACAGGATACCGTCCGCAAATATGATCCCAAGACCGGCAAGGTCGTCGCCGAGGTGCCGCGTACGCCAGAGAGACCGCCGGGAGCTGGAGCAGGCGACGCTGCCCCGGCCGCAGCCCGCGTTCTGGGCCGTGGCAGCCGCGGTCCTGTAGCTGGGTTTCTCACGCCGCCCGGCGGGCGCGGTCAACCCGATCCTGTAGTGCAAGCCGCTCGGGAGAAGGAAATCGCGGCCTTCCGCGCCAAGTATCCCCCCACGACTCCAATGATCGTAGGAGGCTTAGAAGAGATCCGGCTGGATGAACCCGCCCGTGAACTTTACGCCGCCGACAATTATCTGGGAGGGCGCGTGATGGTCTTCGATCTCGATACGTTTCAGTTCAAGCGCGGTTGGGGTGCGTATGGACACACACTCTCGGAAATCACGACGAGTGATTCGGACCGCGCTTATACCCCTGGAGGACCGGAGCCCAAAGAGTTCAGGGGGCACTTGACATTGAATATATCTAATGACGGATTGGTGTACGCTGCCGATCGCATGGCGAACCGCATCCATGTCACCACCAAGCAGGGAAAATACTTGAAGGAGTTTATCGTCGCTCCGAAAACAGGCGTTGGCGGATCGACCGGAGGCGTGATGTTTTCGCCCGACAAGCAACAGCGGCTCTTGTACATCTCTGACCTTACGAACAACCACATCTGGTTCCTGAATCGTGATGACGGCAAGATCCTGGGCCAAATGGGAAGCATGGGTGAGAACGGCGGCCAGTTCTTCGGGCTGCACATGATCGCAGTGGATTCCAAGGGCAACGTTTATACCGGCGAGGTTTTCCAGGGCGAGAGGGTGCAGCGGTTCGTTCCCGTTCCGTAAACGCCGAGCTTTCCGGGCGGAAGGGATGTCGAGAGCACGATGGCCAGTTTTGTTTATGGTTTGTCACGGAATTGACAGCGAGTGTGAGTCAGGCTCCGTTTCTTGACGAATTTGGACAACACACCCAAGAGTGGCGTGCTGTATACGATTGTAAATAGGGCATTTATCAAATGGACCCTGGTCTGCTGCTACATTTGGGGAAAGCATAAAGCTTCCCTCGAGGAAAGGAGTCCATGTCAAATTCCGGTCTGGCTTCCGTATCGGCCGTGAAAGTCAAATATGTCAATACGGTTGGCCGAACCATGACCGAGTTATCCGAGGAAGCACATCGGATAGAAACTCTGATCCGGTCGGTGGATCACGGTCTTGGCGATTCGCATACATCTTTAGGCGAAGCAGTGCGGCTTGCGAATTGGAGTAGGCAACTCGAAGCATACCTGGAAGGAATCCGCTTCGCTCTTCGCGAGAGGGAAGTATCCTTTGCGCCGGAAGAGCCAAGCAGCACAAAAGGAATATCACATGAAGGAAATCAGTGAAGTCGGTAAAGTGGGTTGGTGGACAGCGTTGGTCATCGCATGGGTTGCGATTGCTCTGCCATTCGTTCTACGCATCATTCAGACGATGCGTTGAATCGGGCGTTGGAATTGTTGTCGCTGATCCAGCCTGTCCGTTACGAGCCTCACCAAAGGTCAGATCAATCACCCGGCACCCCACCTGCAGGAGCCGTGAATAAATTCAAATGAGGAATCAACCCTCTCCCAGAGGGAGAGGGTTACGTATTAATTGCTTCGCGCAGCTCTGACGTATTTCTTCAGGATCTGCGTTGTGGTCTCGCCGACGTAGATATTGCCCATCGCATCGGCAGCGACACCTTCCATGCCAGCGTTATTGTTCTTGTCGGGTTCGGGTTCGACGAACGGAACTAATGCCGTGATTTTGCCGTCCTTTGCGCTGCCGACTCTCAGGCCTCTCTTGAAGCCTGGATTGAGGGTAGCATTCGACTGCGAATCGACGACGTAGATCGTGTCGTTCTTATCAATGGAAACGCCGCTGGGCCGGCCGAACTGCTTCCATTGGTCGAGGAACTTTCCGTCCTGGTCGAAGATCTGGATTCGGTTATTCGAGCGATCGGCCACGAAAAGCCGTCCTCGTGAATCCATCGCGATCGCATGAGGTGTATCCATTTCGCCCGGACCTTTGCCTTTTTTGCCCCAGGTTTTGATGAATTTCCCGTCCTTGGAGAATTTCACAATGCGGCCATTGGCATTCATCACGTGTCCATCGCTGACGAAAATGTCTCCGTTCGGCGCGATCACCACGTCCGTCGGCCCGTTGAAGGTGTCGGGACCTTCTGCAGCGACACCGGCCTTGCCGAGCCTCATGAGGACCTTTCCATCCGGGCTCAGTTTGAAAACCTGCTGCCCCTTGCCGTCCTTGGCCTGCGCATCTGTGACCCAAATGTTGCCGTCGCGATCGATGGTCATCCCGTGCGGTTGAACGAACATTCCCGCGCCGAAACTCTTCAGGAGTTGGCCCGACGGCGCGAATTGAAGAATGGTTGGGTCGTTGCGGTGAAAGACCCAAATGTTGCCGCGCGCATCGACGTCAGTCGATATCACACCTCCAAACTTCATGTTCGAGGGAAGCTGCGGCCAACCCTCGGCAACTCGATATGGGTTGTCCTGCGCATGCACAACGGCTGCGCAAGCTATTACTGCCGCGATCAGTAACGCGGCACGCGTGAATTTCGCTCGAAGTGGGTCTGACATTTCTGCCTCCTAATTAATAGGTTCAGTTCGTCGGTGGATGGGGGATCATACCATGTTTTCACACGAGTGGCTGCGAGTGGGTATAGACTAACCGTTCCCTATACCCAAAAGGAGGATAAACCATGCCTTTGCTGAAACCAGACCCAACGTTTTACCCATCACCCAAAATGGCCATGCAATCCCCGCCGGAGAAGCTGGCGTATCTGGCGCTCATCAATCCGAAAAAGGACAATCGTCCCGACGCCATTGGTGTGGTGGACGTGGATCCCAATTCAAAGAGCTACGGCAAACTCGTCGGCAGCGTAGACATGACCAAACCAGGGGACGAGCTGCATCACTTTGGATGGAACGCGTGCAGTTCCTGCTTGTGTCCTTATGCGCCGCATCCGCACATGGAGCGCCGCTACCTGATCGTTCCGGGGATCAACACCTCGCGGATTCATGTCATCGACACGAAACCCGACCCGAAGAATCCGAAAGTTGTAAAGGTGATCGAGCCGCAGGTGTTGGCTGAACGCACGGGTTACGCCGCTCCCCACACGGTTCACTGCGGACCTGACGGCATCTACGTCAGCGCGCTTGGCGCGCCAGGCGGCGATGGACCTGGCGGGACGTTGGTCATGGATCCAGAGACATTCGAAATCAAAGGGAAATGGGAGATCGATCGTGGACCGCAGCAGTTGGCCTATGACGTCTGGTGGCACCTGGGCCTCGACACCATGGTCACCAGCACGTGGGGCACGCCTAACATGGTGAAAGAAGGCGTCAATCCGGAACTGCTGCTGGCCGGCAAGTACGGAAACAAGCTTCACTTTTGGGATCTGCGGAAACGGCGTCACGTGCAGCAGGTCGAACTTGGAGCCGAGCAGCAGATGGCACTCGAGTTACGCCCTGCGCACGACCCGGCGAAGGCGTACGGCTTCTTGGGTGTCGTGCTTTCCCTCAAGGATCTTTCGTCTTCCATCTGGGTTTGGTATCGCGAGAGCGGCAAGGACGGTTCGAACGGAAAATGGGGAATCAAGAAAATCATCGAGATTCCGGCCACGCCGGCCGACCCATCGAAGCTGCCGCCGCTGTTGCAAGGCTTTAAAGCGGAACCGCCTTTGGTGACCGATATCAACCTTTCTCTGGACGATCGATATCTTTACGTTTCGTGCTGGGGCTCGGGTGAATTTATCCAGTACGACGTCAGCGACCCGTTCAATCCGAAGAAGACCGGTTCAGTCCGGCTAGGCGGTATCGTGAATCGCTCAGCGCACCCGGCCAAGCCAAAGGAGGCGCTCAACGGTGGCCCGCAAATGGTGGAAATCAGCCGCGACGGTAAGCGGGTTTACTTTAGCAACGCCCTCTACACACCGTGGGACAATCAGTTTTACCCCGACGGTGTTCGCGGCTGGGTCGCGAAAGTCGACATCACGGGACAAGGTATGCAGGTCGACTCGAAGTTTTTCCTCGAGGTCGAAGGGATGCGTACGCACCAGTTGCGCTTGGAAGGCGGCGACGCGTCGTCCGACTCCTTCTGCTACTCCTGACGACAAGATTCAATGTGGACCATGATGCTATTGCTGGGCGCATACCATGGGATCAATCCCGGTATGGGATGGCTGTTTGCCGTCGCGCTGGGAATGCAACAGGGCAGCGCGCGCGGAGTGTGGCGGGCGCTGCCGCCCATCGGCCTGGGCCATGCGCTGGCAGTCGGTGTCGTGTTACTCGCCGCCGGGCTTGCGCAATTGGTTGTTCCCCTGAGTGTCCTTAAAATCGCTGTCGCATCCATCTTGCTGGCCTTCGGCGTTTACCGGCTCTGGCGTCACCGGCATCCACGTTACGGAGGGATGAGGGTGGGCTTCCGTGACCTGACCACATGGTCGTTCCTGATGGCTTCCGCCCACGGAGCCGGATTCTTGGTTTTACCGTTCATGATCCGAATGTCGAGCGATGTTAAAGCCGTCGACGCGGCCATGTCTTCCCACAGCGGTCATATGACAGCTGCGGCCTCCGCCGGAACCGGATCGCTCTTACTTGGTTTGCACACATTGTCCTATCTCGCGGTAACAGGCCTTGCGGCGTGGACTGTGTACCGGTGGCTCGGCCTTGCGCTGCTGCGCAAGGTATGGTTCAACCTGGATTTGCTTTGGGCTGCTGTCTTGGCAGTCACCGGCGCCGTTGTTCTGCTCAGCTAGAGTCGTATAATGCGCTCCAATGCAGCCTTGATCACGAGAGGAAATTCTTATGAAACAAAGTACCGGTCGGATTCTCACTACCCACGCGGGCAGGCTGGACGGGCCACCCGATTTGATGCAAACGTCGAGAGACGTCATGGCCGGCCGCGCCATTGACGCCAAAGAGTTACAGCCGAGGTTGCGGAATGGAATCGCAGACGTCATTCGCAAACAGGTGGAGGCCGGCATTGACGTGATCAGCGATGGCGAGCTGACGAAGTTTGGATTCGGCAGTCTTGCTTACTATGGCCGGCGTCTCAACGGACTCGGAAAAAGGCCGCTCAAACCGGGTGAAGCGCCGTATATGGCGTTAGAGACGAATGAGCGAAGAGAGTTTGCGGAATTTTACAAAGAGCTGCAATTCTTGCCGGCGCCATCGGAGCGCGCCATCTGCACAGGTCCGATCACCTACATCGGGCAAGAAGAGATCAAACGTGATCTCGAACTTTTCAAATCTTCGTTGGCGCAGACGAACGCGAAGGTTGAAGATGCCTTCATGTGTGTGCTTGCGCCCGGCTGGCTGGAGCACTTCTTCTACAACGAGTACTACCGCACGGATGAAGAGTACCTGTTCGCTCTGGCGGACGCGATCAAACATGAATACAAAGCGATCGTTGAGGCAGGTCTCATCCTGCAGATCGATGATCCCGCTCTACCCGATACCTACGATATGATTGTGCCCCTTCCCAGTATCGAGGAATACCGGAAATTCGCCGCAATGCGTGTCGACGCATTGAACCACGCATTACAGGGCCTTCCGGAGCACCGAGTGCGTTATCACATCTGCTGGGGAAGCTGGCACGGTCCGCACACGCACGACCTCCCGCTCAAACATGTCATCGACCTGATGCTGAAGGTAAAGGCCGGAGCGTATTCGGTCGAGGCCGGAAATGCCCGGCATGAGCATGAGTGGAAGCTTTGGAAACAGTACAAGCTGCCCCAAGGAAAGATTCTGATCCCCGGTGTGGTCAGTCACGCCAGCAATGTCGTCGAGCATCCTGAACTGGTGGCCGATCGCATTGTACTTTACGCCGGCTTGGTTGGCCGCGAGAATGTCATCGCCGGCACCGACTGCGGAATGGGCATGCGCGTCCACCCGCAAATCGCCTGGGCGAAGCTGAAAGCGCTTTCTGAAGGCGCAGCCCTGGCCACGAAAGAACTGTGGTCGAGGTGATCGTTGAAATTGCAGTGCTACGGCAGGAACCGTTCACGTCGGCAGGTCAGTTTGCTCAAAATGCGGAATAAATGTGCGCGCGTAATGCATAGCACATCGTGCGAATGCGCTGTAGGGGCGGTCTATTTCTTGAAGCTGCGCGCTGCCGCGCTTGCGCTTCGCGGACCGCCCGAATCTCCTTGATTCTTAGAAGAACGGGCGCTCATAGAGCGCCCCTACAGTTGCGCGATTCGACTTCTTAGCCTACCAGATGGCCGGCGCCCGAGTTACCGGGTCGGCCTGAGCTCGGCGTACACCTGCGTGGCGAACCGCT